>Ga0209282_1000281_pt1 | contig 25204 bp, 28 predicted proteins | sample Mtrugardesep15_FD_187529 | JGI IMG/M metagenome (GOLD analysis project Ga0209282, IMG submission 187529) | Root nodule microbial communities of legume samples collected from California, USA - M. trunc garden sep15 (SPAdes) (version 2) | ecosystem: Host-associated > Plants > Roots > Nodule...
ATGGCAAAGTGAATGCCGTCGAGGTCGCGCCCCGGCACCGGCAGGTCGCGCGACTGCTCGGCACCGCCGGTGAGCAGCACCGCGTCGAACTCCTTGTCCAGTTGCTCGGGCGTGACGGTTTCCTTGGCGAGGTTGGTGACCTTGGAGCCCTTGCCCAGCGGGTCCTTCGCGGCGCCGACCATCACGCCGGTGCGGAAGGTCACGCCCTCGGCCTTCATCTGTTCGACGCGGCGATCGATGTGCGTCTTCTCCATCTTGAAGTCGGGAATGCCGTAGCGCAGCAGGCCGCCGATGCGGTCGTTCTTCTCGAAAAGCGTCACGTCATGGCCGGCGCGCGCGAGTTGCTGCGCCGCGGCCATGCCCGCCGGGCCCGAACCCACCACCGCCACCTTCTTGCCCGTCTTGTGCTTGGCAACGCGCGGCGCCACCCAGCCTTCGTCCCAGGCGCGATCGATGATCGCGTGCTCCAGCGACTTGATGCCTACCGGGTCGTCGTTCACGTTGAGCACGCAGGCTGCCTCGCAGGGTGCAGGGCAGATGCGGCCGGTGAATTCCGGGAAGTTGTTGGTGGAGTCGAGCACCGCGAAGGCGTTCTGCCAGTCGTTGCGGTACACGAGATCGTTGAAGTCCGGAATGATGTTGTTGACCGGGCAGCCGCTGTTGCAGAACGGCGTGCCGCAGTCCATGCAGCGCGCGCCCTGCACCTGCGCCTGCTCGACCGTCAGGCCGACGACGAATTCCTTGTAGTGCTTGACGCGCTCTTGGACAGGCTTGTAGCCCTCTTCGACGCGCTCATGCTCCATGAAGCCGGTGATCTTTCCCATCGTGGTGTCCTTTTTCTCTCTGCGTTCTCGTGGGCGCTCAGACCGAAGCCGGCGACGTCTGCGGTGCGGGAGCCAGCGCGTGCGGCTCCAGGCCAACGTGCGCGTTGTTGCCGCTGCTGGTGAGCTCGACCTTGCGGTCGTGCAGCTCGGCGAGCGCGCGCTTGTATTCGTTCGGGAACACCTTGACGAACTTGGTACGCGACACAGCCCAGTTGTCGAGCAGTTCGCGCGCGCGCTTGCTGCCGGTCCAGCGGTGGTGCTCTTCGAGCAGCTTCTTGAGCTGGGCCTCGTCGGTTTCGCCGCCGTGCCAGATCTTGCGGTGCATGCTGGCCAGCTGCTCCGCCGAAGTCAGCACCTTGTCGAGCGACACCATCGAGAGATTGCAGCGGGTGGCGAACTGGCCGTCTTCGTCATAGACGAAAGCCACGCCGCCGCTCATGCCGGCCGCAAAGTTGCGGCCCGTCTTGCCGAGCACCGCGACCGTGCCGCCGGTCATGTATTCGCAGCCATGGTCGCCCGTGCCTTCGACGACTGCCGTGGCACCCGAGAGACGCACCGCGAAACGTTCGCCGGCCACGCCGCACAGATAGGCTTCGCCGGTGGTCGCGCCATAGAGCGCGGTGTTGCCGACGATGGTGTTGCGCGTGGCCTCGCCCCGGAAGTCCAGGCTCGGGCGCACCACCACGCGGCCGCCCGAGAGGCCCTTGCCGGTGTAGTCGTTGGCGTCGCCGATCAGGTAGAGCGTGATGCCGCGCGCCAGGAACGCGCCGAACGACTGGCCGCCCGTGCCTTCGAGCTGGATGCGGATCGAGTCGTCGGGCAGGCCTTGCGGATGCACCTTGGTCAACGCGCCGGACAGCATGGCGCCCACCGAACGGTTGACGTTGCGCGCCACCTCGATGAACTGCACCTTCTCGCCGCGCTCGATGGCGGGGCGCGACTTCTCGATCAGCTTGACGTCGAGCGCACGCTCGAGCCCGTGTTCCTGGTTCTCCACGTGATAGCGCGGCACGTCGGCCGGCACGGTCGGCAGCGCGAACAGGCGGCTGAAGTCCAGGCCCGAGGCCTTCCAGTGCTCGATGCCCTTGCGCATGTCGAGCAGGTCGGCACGGCCGATCAGGTCGTCGAACTTGTGGATGCCGAGTTGGGCCATGATCTGGCGCACTTCTTCCGCAACGAAGAAGAAGTAGTTGACGACGTGTTCGGGCTTGCCAGAGAACTTCTTGCGCAGGATCGGGTCTTGCGTGGCCACGCCCACCGGGCAGGTGTTCAGGTGGCACTTGCGCATCATGATGCAGCCCTCGACCACCAGCGGCGCGGTGGCAAAGCCGAACTCGTCAGCACCCAGCAGCGCGCCGATGGCGACGTCGCGACCGGTCTTCATCTGGCCGTCGGCCTGCACGCGGATGCGGCTGCGCAGGCGGTTGAGCACCAGCGTCTGCTGCGTTTCAGCGAGGCCGATTTCCCACGGGCTGCCCGCGTGCTTGATGGACGACCAGGGCGAAGCGCCCGTGCCGCCGTCATGGCCCGCGATCACCACGTGGTCGCTTTTGCACTTGGCCACGCCGGCCGCAATGGTGCCCACGCCGATTTCACTCACCAGCTTCACACTGATGCTCGCGTGCGGCGCGGCGTTCTTCAGGTCGTGGATCAGCTGCGCCAGGTCTTCGATCGAATAGATGTCGTGGTGCGGCGGGGGCGAGATCAGGCCCACGCCCGGCACCGCATAGCGCTGCTTGCCGATGTATTCGGTGACCTTGCCGCCGGGCAGCTGGCCGCCTTCGCCGGGCTTGGCACCTTGAGCCATCTTGATCTGGATCTGGTCGGCCGAATGCAGGTATTCCGCCGTGACGCCGAAGCGGCCCGAAGCCACCTGCTTGATGCGCGAACGCAGCGAATCGCCGTCCTTCAGCGGCAGGTCGACCTCGACGTTCGCCGCGCCGATCACGCTCTTGAGCGTGTCGCCCTGCTTGATCGGGATGCCCTTGAGCTCGTTGCGGTAACGCGCCGGGTCTTCGCCGCCCTCGCCCGTGTTGCTCTTGCCGCCGATGCGGTTCATAGCAATGGCCAGCGTGGAGTGCGCCTCGGTGCTGATCGAACCGAGCGACATCGCGCCGGTGGCAAAGCGCTTGACGATTTCGGCAGCGGGCTCAACCTCGTCCACCGGAATGGCCTTGGCGGGATCCAGCTTGAACTCGAACAGGCCGCGCAACGTGAGATGGCGCCGGTTCTGGTCGTTGATGAGCTGCGCGTATTCCTTGTACGTGTTCCAGTTGTTGGAGCGCGTGCTGTGCTGCAGCTTGGCGATGGCGTCAGGCGTCCACATGTGCTCTTCACCGCGCGTGCGCCAGGCGTATTCGCCGCCCGCGTCGAGCATGTTGGAGAGGATCGGATCGTCGCCGAAGGCCGCCTTGTGCATGCGGATGGCTTCTTCGGCAATCTCGAAGACGCCGATGCCCTCGACACGGCTCGCGGTGCCGGTGAAGTATTTGTTCACCGTCTCGGTATTGAGGCCGATGGCCTCGAACAGCTGAGCGCCGCAGTAGCTCATGTAGGTGCTGACACCCATCTTCGACATGATCTTGGAGAGACCCTTGCCGATCGCCTTGACATAGTTGTAGATCGCCTTTTCCGCGCTCATGTCGCCCGGCAGGTCCGCATGCATGGCCGCCAGCGTTTCCATCGCGAGGTAAGGATGCACGGCTTCGGCACCGTAGCCCGCCAGCACGCCGAAATGATGCACTTCGCGCGCCGAGCCGGTTTCGACCACTAGGCCGGCCGTGGTGCGCAGGCCCTCGCGGACCAGGTATTGATGCACGGCCGAGAGCGCCAGCACGGCGGGAATGGCGACTTGCGTGGGGCTCACGCCGCGGTCGCTCACGATCAGGATGTTGTGGCCGCCCTTGATGGCGTCCACCGCCTCGGCGCACAGCGAGGCCAGCTTGGCCTCGACGCCTTCGTCGCCCCAGGCAAGCGGGTAGGTGATGTCGAGCACGTAGCTCTTGAACTTGCCCTGGGTGTACTTGCCGATGTCGCGCAGCTTGGCCATGTCGGCAAAGTCGAGGATCGGCTGGCTCACTTCGAGCCGCATCGGGGGGTTGACCTGGTTGATGTCCAGCAGGTTGGGCTTGGGGCCGATGAAGGACACCAGCGACATCACGATCGCCTCGCGGATCGGGTCGATCGGCGGGTTGGTCACTTGCGCGAACAACTGCTTGAAGTAGTTGTAGAGCGGCTTGTTCTTGTTCGAGAGCACGGCCAGCGGGCTGTCGTTGCCCATGGAGCCGATGCCCTCTTCGCCGGCCTGCGCCATCGGGCTCATCAGGAACTTGATGTCCTCCTGTGTGTAGCCGAAGGCCTGCTGGCGGTCCAGCAGGGCCACCTGGCTCGCGGGCGCGGGAACGGGCTCGGCCTGCACGCTGTCCAGCTTGATGCGCAGGTTCTCGATCCACTGCTTGTAGGGCTTGCTGTTGGCGAGGGTGGCCTTGACCTCCTCGTCGTCGATCATGCGGCCCTGCTCCAGGTCGATCAGGAACATCTTGCCGGGCTGCAGGCGCCATTTGCGCACGATCTTCTGCTCGGGCACGGGTAGCACGCCCGATTCCGACGCCATGATGACCAGGTCGTCGTCGGTCACGCAGTAGCGCGAGGGGCGCAGGCCGTTGCGATCGAGCGTGGCGCCGATCTGGCGGCCGTCGGTGAACACGATAGAGGCCGGGCCGTCCCACGGCTCGAGCATGGCGGCGTGGTATTCATAGAACGCGCGGCGGCGCGGGTCCATGGTGGCGTGCTGCTCCCAGGGCTCTGGGATCATCATCATCACGGCCTGGCTGATGGGGTAGCCGGCCATCGTCAGCAGTTCGAGGCAGTTGTCGAAGGTGGCGGTGTCGGACTGGCTGGCAAAGCTGATGGGATAGAGCTTCTGCAGGTCGGCGCCCAGCACGGGCGAGGACATCACGCCTTCACGCGCCTTCATCCAGTTGTAGTTGCCCTTGACCGTGTTGATTTCGCCGTTGTGGGCGACATAGCGGTACGGGTGGGCCAGCGGCCATTCCGGGAAAGTGTTGGTCGAGAAGCGCTGGTGCACGAGGCCCAGCGCCGAGATGCAGCGCTTGTCCTGCAGGTCGAGGTAGTAGGTGCCGACCTGGTCGGCGAGCAGAAGGCCCTTGTAGACCACGGTGCGGCTCGACATGCTGGGAACGTAGTATTCCTTGCTGTGCTTGAGCTTCAGGCGCTGGATATTGGCGCTGGCGGTCTTGCGGATGACGTAGAGCTTGCGCTCCAGGGCATCCTGCACGATCACGTCATTGCCGCGGCCGATGAACACCTGGCGAAGCAGCGGCTCCTTGGCGCGCACGGTGGGCGACATCGGCATGTCGCGGTTCACCGGCACGTCGCGCCAACCGAGCAGCACCTGGCCTTCGGCCTTGATGGCGCGTTCCATTTCCTGTTCGCACGCTTCGCGGGACGCGTGTTCCTTGGGCAGGAAGATCATGCCGACGCCGTATTCGCCAGGCGGCGGCAGCGTAACGCCCTGCTTAGCCATCTCTTCGCGATACAGGTGGTCCGGCAGCTGGATCAGGATGCCCGCGCCGTCGCCCATGAGCTTGTCAGCGCCCACTGCGCCGCGATGGTCCAGGTTTTCGAGGATCTTGAGGCCCTGCAGCACGATGGCATGGCTCTTTTCGCCCTTGATGTGCGCCACGAAGCCGACGCCGCAGGCATCGTGCTCGTCGGCACCGGAATACAGACCGTGTTGTTGGAGATGTTCGATCTCGGCAGCCGTCGTCATGGCACACTCCTTCAGTTTTTCGCAGGGATGAGAAGGATATTGCGATGCACAAAGAATGCCAAACACTTTATTTGGGGTCAGATTCCAATTTAATTCCAAGGCCCCCGGCAAGAACCAAATTAGGGACACATTCAAAATGAGGCGACGGCGTCACGGCAGGCGGCGGCAAACCGCAGCATTCCGTATTCAGGAGCGGGGAGCCGACGGGGGACGCCCCGCCTTTGTCTTGGTCACGCGGCGTTCGGTGGACTTCTGCAACGACGCGAGAAAATTGGCATCGCCAGCCGCCCAGCCCCGCAAGGTGGCTTCGGTGAGCGCGCCCTGGTCCGCCTGCCGCACGCCGGCGCGCACCAGTTCTGTATATGCCGCTTCGCGCGCGAAGGGCGTGTTGCCCAATTCCCAGTACAGCGGGTGCGGCGTCAGCAGCTTGTCGTGCCGCAGGCCCGCATAGTGCCCGTAACTGGACCATGGGAAGTCGCGCGCATCAGCCACCAGGCCGGCCCGCACAGGATTCAAGTCGATGTACGCCATGCAGGTGAGCAGATAGCGGTCGGTCTGGATCAGCGTCGACCTGTAGCGCCCTTCCCACAAGGTGCCGCTGCGCCCATGTCGGTCGTTGAAATAGCGCACATAACTGCGTCCCACCGACTGCATGAACTGGGGCAGCCCGGTGGTGGTTGTGGGCGTTGCCAGCAGATGGAAATGGTTGTCCATCAGCACATAGGCATGCAGCGCCACGCCGAAGCGAGCGGCGGCCTCGGCCAGAAGAGAGAGCAGCCGCTCGTGGTCCGCGCGATCCACAAAAATCACCTGGCGATTGTTGCCACGCTGGATCACGTGGTGTGGCATGTCGGCGAGCGTGAGGCGGGGCAGACGGGCCATGGCGTGGATCGAACGAACGCGCTCTAGTTGACTTCAGGACAGGCGAAACCGCGTATCGCCCAATGCGTCGAGCCCGAATTGCGACAGCAGCTCGCCAAGCCGAGCCGCTGCCGCGGCTTTGCGCTGACCGGTGTGGCGCGCCAGGATCAGCTCATTCTTCATGCTGTGCTCCCAGCCCACCAGTTCGGTGACGGTCACGGTGTACCCGTTGGCTTCGAGGTACAGGCAGCGCAGCACGTTGGTGAGCTGGCTACCGATCTCGCGCGTGTGCAGCGGATGGCGCCAGAGCTCGGCCAACGGCGTTCGCGACAGGGCGAGCGCCTTCGTTTCGCGCAGGCAGGCCGCCACCTCGGCCTGGCAGCAGGGCACCAGCACCATGCAGCGCGCCTTCTTGGCCAGCCCGAACGCAATGGCATCGTCGGTCGCGGTGTCGCAGGCATGCAGCGCGGTGACCACGTCGATCCGTTCGGGCAGCTCGCTCGCGCGGGCCGATTCGGCCACCGTGAGATTCAGGAACGACATGCGGTCAAAGCCGAGTTGCCGCGCCAACGCCCGCGACTTCTCGACCAGTTCGCTGCGCGTCTCAATGCCATAGACGTGGCCGCCCTGCCGGGCCCGAAAGAACAAGTCGTAGACGATGAAGCCGAGGTAAGACTTGCCCGCCCCATGATCGGCCAGCGTGGCTTCGGCGCCACCGCCGGGCAGATCGCGCAGCAATTGCTCGATGAACTGGAACAGGTGGTAGACCTGCTTGAGCTTGCGCCGCGAGTCCTGGTTGAGCCGGCCCTCACGCGTGAGGATGTGCAGTTCCTTGAGCAGTTCGATGGACTGCCCCGGACGCAGGACCTCTGCCAGTTCGGCTTCGGCCTTGGATTCCTTGGCGGTCTTCACCGCCTTGTTCGCTTGTGCATTCATGATGATCGGGCGCTCCCTGGGCCCACATCCAGCGCGGCCCAGCCGTCGGGCCCCAGGGCTTCGAGTGTTTCGATGTTGCGTTCGAAAATGGCTTCAGCCTCGGGAAATGCCTCGACGGCGCGGCTCACGCTGGCTTCGCGCAGCAGGTGCAGCGTGGGATACGGCGCGCGGTTGGTGGCATTGGTGATGTCGCCGTTTTCCGTCCCTGCGAACTGGAATTGCGGATGAAAGCTCGCGAGCTGGAACACGCCATCGAAACCCGCCCGGACCAGCTTGCGTTCGGCGCGGGCCGTGAAGTCGTTGAAGTCCAGAAAATCCGCCAAGGTGTTGGGTGCTATCAGCAAGGTGGTGTCGCGCACGGAAGCATCGAGCGCGGCGAGTCCATGGGCCTCTGCCAGCAGCGCGTCGATGAGGGAGGCTTCGTCGGCGGGCATGTACACGGCATAGTGGATGTGCGCCTTCACATGCACCGCCTTTGCAAACGGGCACAGATTGAGCCCGATCACCGCCCGCTCGAGCCAACGCCGCGTATCTGCTTCGGCCTGGATGGCATCGATTGTCGCCTCGCGCGTCATGCCACCTCTGCCGCCAGGCGTATTCGTCCCAGCCGCCGCGCAAGCGCCATGCCGGCCAGGGAGCAGGCTAACGTGGCCGCCCAGGTCCAATGCCAGCCGCCGACACGGTGAGCCACCCATGCGACCGCAGGCGGCGCCAGGAACTGCCCCAGCGACGAGGCCTGCTGCATGAGCCCGATCGTGGTCGAAACGGTGGCAGGCCCCGGTGCCAGGCGAACCCCGAGCAGGAACAGGGTGGCGGGCACCATGCCGCCGCCCAGCGAAAACGCGCAGACCGCGGCATAGCGCAGCGCCGGCGGCAAGCCGAGCGCGTCGGCGCCCTGCCCTGCCTGCGCAAATGCCGCCACGCCACCCAGCGCCATGGTTACGAAGCCCCACTGGAGCAGGCGCTCCGGCGCCACGCCGCGCTGCAGCCACCGGCCGCCCGCGAGATTGCCCACGATGTTCATCGCGGCTGCGATCGCGGTGAGCACGGCGTTCCAGCCCGCCGGCACCCCCGCGCCGGCGTAGATGGCGGGCAGGAAGCCGATCACCGCCATCCACTGCGCCGAATACACGGCGAAGCTCGACGCGACCATCCAGGGGGCGCGCTCGCCAACCGTGGCGCGCAAGCGCGACCACCACCCGCCGGGCATGCCGCTGCTCGCCGGAGGAATGGAGCGAACCCTGTCCGGGGGCACGGCCGACCAGAGCCAGAGCGCCGAACCCGCCGAAACCGCGGACAGCGCCCACCACCAGTCGCCCCAGCCGCCCCAGGCGATCAAGGCCGGCCCCAGCAGCAGCGCGAGCGCCACGCCCAGCGGCATGTAGGCGCCCCACACGCCCAGGGCCGCCTTGTCGGCGCCCGGCGGGGTCAAGGCACGGATCAGCCCGGGCCCCGGCATGACCGCGAGGAGAAAGCCGATGCCTTCGACAGCACGCAGGAAGAGCAGCCACTGCACCGCGTGCGCATTGCCGAAGAAGCCGGCGCCCACGCCACCGCCAAGGAGGCTGGCCGCTGTCAACACCGCCAGTCCGGCCAGCATGCTGCGGCGCAGGCCGATGGTGTCGGCCGCGAGACCGGCCGCAAGCCCCAGCGTCATGCTCGCCACCTGCACTAGCGAGAGCAGAAAACCCGCCTCGACCAGGCCGATGCCGAGCGAAGCCTGCAGCGCCGGCACTGCAGGCGGGAGCTTGCCGAGGTGCAGCGCCGCGCTGACACCGCCCAGCACCACGGCAAAGGCAGCGGCTGGAACGCGCGCGGACGCCACGGGGGTTGCACTCACCGGAGCCCCTTCGGCGCGGTGGGCTGCGATGCAAGCTCCCTCGGAACGGCCAGGCGCACACTCATGCAATGCCCCGCCGGCCGGTCAATCTTTCATGCTCGCGCATGGCAAACCGGTCGGTCATGCCGGCGATGTAGTCGGCCACCGCGCGGTGCCGGTCGCGGCGCCCGGCATAGGCGGTGGGCATCTCGCCGGGGCGCTCGAGGTAGGCAGCAAAAAGCTCCCGCACCACCTGCTGCGCCTGCTCGGTGGTCTGCGCAACCTGCGGATGCCGGTAGAGGTTGCGGAACAAAAAGCGCTTGAGCTCGTCGGACTGCGCCAGCATGGCGTCGCTGAACGCGACGAGGGGCGGGCAGTTGCGCACCCCGTCCGCATCGGCCGGCTCGGCCGCTTCGATTGCCGCGCGGGTGGCGTCGATCACGTCGTAGACCTGGGCGCTCAGCATGCGGCGGATCGTCTCGTAGAGCACGCGCCGTCCTTCCAGATGGGGGTACTCGGCGAGCGCTTCGCGGCGGTAGCGTTCGAACAGGTCTACCTCGCCGAGCTGCTCGACGCTGATGAGGCCGGAGCGCACGCCGTCGTCGATGTCGTGCGCGTTGTAGGCGATGGCGTCGGCGAGGTTGCAAAGCTGTGCCTCGAGCCCCGGCTGCGTCCGGTCCAGGAAGCGCCGCGCCACGCCGTTGGGCTCGGCGGCCTCCAGGCGCTCGGCATTGGCGCGCGAGCAATGCTTGAGGATGCCCTCGCGGGTCTCGAAGCTGAGGTTCAGGCCGTCGTATTGCGGATAGCGCAGTTCGAGCGCGTCCACCACGCGCAGGCTTTGCAGGTTGTGCTCGAAGCCCCCGTGGTCTTCCATGCAGGCATTCAACGCATCCTGCCCGGCATGGCCAAACGGCGTGTGGCCGAGATCGTGCGCGAGCGCAATGGCTTCGACCAGGTCTTCGTTGATGCGCAAGGCCCGTGCGACGGAGCGGCCCAGCTGCGCGACTTCCAGCGAATGCGTGAGCCGCGTGCGGAACAGGTCGCCTTCGTGGTTCAGAAAAACCTGAGTCTTGTAGACCAGCCGCCGGAACGCCGTGGAATGCACGATCCGGTCGCGATCGCGCTGGAAGGCATCGCGCGTGGGTGCGGGCGGCTCGAGATGGCGCCTTCCGCGCGACTGCGCGGGATGGCAGGCATAAGCCGCGAGACTCATTGGCGCACCCTCGGCGCTGCGCTCATTCCGCGCGGCAGCACCGCGCGAGCACTTCGCGCACGAGCGCATCCGGCGCGGTGCTGACCGCCGCAGACCCTGGCTTGTCGATCACCACGAAGCGGATCTCGCCGGCTTCTGATTTTTTGTCGACCCGCATCAACTCGAGGTAGCGGTCGGCGCCCAGGGCCGGGCCTTCGACCGGCAAGCCGGCACGCTGGATCAGCCGCGTGAGCCGCTCGACGAACGCTGCGTCCACGCCGCCCAGCCGCTGCGACAGGTGCGCCGCCATGACCATGCCGCAGCCTACGGCTTCGCCGTGCAGCCATTCGCCGTAGCCGAGGCCCGACTCGATGGCATGGCCGAAGGTATGGCCGAAGTTCAGGATGGCGCGCAGGCCGGCCTCCCGCTCGTCCTGTCCCACCACCAGCGCCTTGATCTCGCAGCTGCGCTTGACCGCGTGCGCCAGCGCGGCGGGGTCGCGCGCCACGAGCGCATCGACATTCGCCTCGATCCAGTCGAAAAAGGCCATGTCGTAGATGGGCCCGTACTTGATGATTTCGGCCAGGCCCGCGCTCAGCTCGCGCGGCGGCAGCGTCTGCAGCGTGCCCAGGTCGCACACCACGAGCTGCGGCTGATAGAACGCGCCGATCATGTTCTTGCCGAGTGGGTGGTTGATGGCCGTCTTGCCGCCCACCGACGAATCGACCTGCGCCAGCAGCGTGGTCGGCACCTGCACGAAGGGTACGCCGCGCATGTAGCTGGCGGCGGCGAAGCCCGTCATGTCGCCGACGACCCCCCCTCCCAGCGCAAACATCACGGTCTTGCGGTCGCTGCCGTGGCCAAGCAAGGCGTCGAAGATCAAGTTGAGCGTCTGCAGGTTCTTGTGCACTTCGCCGTCGGGCAGCTCCAGCATGTGCACGCTGCGGAAGCGGCCGGCCAGCGCGGCGCGCAGGGCCTTGGCATAGAGCGGCGCCACGGTGGTGTTGCTGACGATCAGCGCGCTGGCGGCGGCCGGAGCGCCGGCATAGCTCTGGGGATCGCCCAGGAGGCCGGCGCCGATGAGGATCGGGTAGCTGCGCTCGCCAAGGTGGATATCGACGCGTTCGGGCAATGCGGAGGGTGCGGGCAATGACATGGCAGCGAGTTTAGGCGCTGCGGCCCGGCAGGTTCAGGCCGTGGGCTCTTCCGGCCGCGATCCGGGGGCGACGATGCCGGCAAGCTCCAGCTGCATCACGATGATGTTCACCAGCATGGCAATCGATGGGCGCCCGGTATCGACCACGTCATGGGCCGTTTCGCGATAGAGCGGATCGCGGGCGTCGTGCAGTTCACGCAGGCGGCCCAGTGGATCGGCCACCTGCAGAAGCGGCCGCTTGACGTCGTGGCGCAGGCGCCGGAACAGGTCTTCGGGCGAGGAACGCAGGTAGATCACGTGGAAATGGTCCCGCAGCTGCCTGCGGTTGGCCTCCCGCAAGACCGCGCCGCCGCCGGTGGCCAGCACGCCGTGAGGAAGCGCTGCAAGGTCGGCGATGACGGTCTCTTCGAGATCGCGGAAGGCGGTTTCGCCTTCGCGTTCGAAATAATCGCGGATCGAGCAGCCGATGCGCTGCTCGACGACGTGGTCGGTGTCGACGAAGGGAAGGTCCAGGCGCGCGCCAAGGCGCCGGCCCACTGCAGATTTGCCGGCGCCGGGCAACCCGACGAGTGCGACCGCCACGCGGTGGCTGCTACGCCCGCGCGTCAGCGCGCGGCGTTGCGGTCGGTAATCATCTTCGGAGTGATAAAGACGAGCATTTCGGTCTTGTTGGCAACGCGTTCGCGCTTGCGGAACAGTGCACCCAGGTAGGGCACTTCACCCAGCACCGGCACGCGCGATTCGTCATTGGTTTCGGTGAGTTCGAAGATACCACCGATGACGACCGTGCCGCCGTTCTCGACCAGCACTTCGGTCTGCACGTGCTTGGTGTTGATGGCCGGGCCTGCCGAGGTGTTGACGCCGCGGGCATCCTTGCTCACGTCCAGCGTGAGGATGATGTTGCCTTCGGGCGTGATCTGCGGCGTGACTTCGAGCTTCAGGACCGCCTTGCGGAACGAGATGGAGGTTGCGCCGCTGGACGTGGCCTGCTGGTAGGGAATTTCTTCGCCCTGCTCGATCAGCGCCTTGGTCTGGTCGGCCGTGATGACGCGGGGGCTGGACACCAGCTTGCCCTTGCCGTCGGCTTCCAGCGCCGAGATTTCGAGGTTCAGCATGCGCGAGAAGCTCGAATTGAAGAGCGAGATCGCGAAGGTGCCCGCCGCGTTGCCCGTTCCGCCGGCATCGCCAGCAGGCAGGTTGATGAAGTTGGAGTTGGTCCAGGTCGTGGTGGCGGTGTTTCCGCTGCCATTGGTGCCCGACGTCACGGTCGGCATCATGCCCAGGTTGGCGAAGGCCCGGTTGCCCGCCGAAGAGGCGAAGCGCTCGCCGGCGATGCCGCCGCCCAGCCGCACACCGAGCGACTTGCCGAAGGTGTCCGACGCTTCCACGATCCGGGCTTCGATCAGCACCTGGCGAACGGGGACGTCGAGCTTCTGGATCAGTTCGGCCACTTGCGCCAGGCGCGACGGAATGTCCGACACGAACAGTTGGTTGGTGCGCGCCTCCGCGATCACGCTGCCGCGCGGGCTCAGGATGCGGGTGGTGGTGCCGGAGCCGCCACCGCCGCCGGACGAGGCGCCGGTGCCGGTCAGGCCTTGCGCAATGGCAATCGCCTTGGTGTAGTTGAGCTGGAAAGACTGGGTGCGCACGGGCTCCAGGTTCTCGATCGCGGCCTTGGCCTCGAAATCGAGCTTTTCCTTGGCGTTGATTTCATCCTTGGGCGCGATCCAAAGCACGCTGCCGTTTTTGCGCATGCCCAGGTTCTTGGCCTGCATGATGATGTCGAGCGCCTGGTCCCAAGGCACGTCCTTGAGCCGCAGCGTCAGCGCGCCGGTCACCGAGTCGGAGGTCACGATGTTGAAGTTCGTAAAGTCTGCAATCACCTGGAGCAGCGAACGGATCTCGATGTTCTGGAAGTTCAGCGAGAGCTTTTCGCCGTTGTAGCCGACACCCTGTGTCAGCTTGGACGGGTCCACCTTGCGGGCGCGGACTTCGACCACAAACTGGTTCTCGCTCTGGTAGGCACTGTGCTCCCAGTCGCCCTTGGCCTCGATCGTCATGCGCACGCGGTCACCCGACTGCTGCGAGGTGATCAGTTGGACCGGCGTGTTGAAGTCGGCAACGTCGAGCCGGCGGCGAAGCCCTTCCGGCAGGGTCGACTTGGTGAACTCCACGACGAGGTTCTTGCCCTGCTGGCGCACGTCCACGCCGACCTGGTTGTTCGGCAAATCGACGATCACGCGGCCGGTGTTGTCGGATCCCATGCGGAAGTCGACATCGCGCAGCGGCAGGGTGTCGCGGTTGCGGTTTTCCGCAAAGACAGTGGGCGTGGAGGTTGCGAGCGCAGCGCCGGCCACGGGCTCGAGAATCACCAGCAGCGACTTGCCCTGGATCTCGGCCTTGTAGGCGGTGGCCTGCTTCAGGTTCAGCACCACGCGGCTGCGTTCGCCCGCCTGGACCACGTTGACCGAACGCAGGTTGCCCTGGTTCACCTCGATGGCGGAACGGCCGATGGCGTTGGTCACGCCGGGGAAATCAAGCGCAATGCGCGCCGGCGTCTGGACGGCAAAGCCCGTCGGAACGGCGGTGAGCGGCTGCGCGAGGTCGATGCGGATCACCTCGGCGCCGGATTGCGTCGAACTGGTCACCGCTTCGATGGCGTTTTGCGCATGGGCCAGCGCAAACGCGCCGAATGCCAGGAGACCGAGCCCGGCAGCCCGCAGCCGCTGTGCCATCGTTGATTTTTTGTGATTCATTTCTTCGCACTCTCTTGCAGCTGCAATGTCGCCACGCGTTCGATCCATTCACCGGCGGCGTCTTGCACGATCTCACGCAAGGCGACTTCGGTTTCGTTGATACGGGTGATGCGCCCGTAGTTGAGCCCCAGGTACTCGCCGACGCGAACCTTGTAGAGCAGCTTGTCTACGCGCACCAGCGCCACCGGCTGGCCATTGCGGTTCATGCTGCCCACCATGGCCATGGCGTCGAGCGGGAAAGCTTCGAGCGGCTCCTTGCGGCGCACGAGTTCGGGCGCGATCAGTTCGGACGTGCTGGGCTGGTTCGAATCCCGGCGCAGCGCCTGGGTCAGCTTCAGCAGGTTGAACGGCTCGAACGCCGAACCTTCGGTATAGGCCTGGGGCGTGAATTTCTTGGGTTCCGTGATCGGCGGCACATTGGGCTTCACCTGGGCGCGCTGCTCGACCATCCAGCGGCGCAGGTCTTCCTGCTCCGAATCGGCGCACGCGCTCAGGCCGAGGGAGGCCGCGACCACCCACAGGATTTTGGCGGTCGTCCTCATTTCTTCGCCTTCGGCGCCGCGGCGCGTTTCTGGGCCGCCCGCTCTTCGTCATCGAGATAGCGGTAGGTGCGGGCCGTGGCATCCATCGTCAGAGTGCCGTCCTTGTCTTTTTGCGGAACGATCGTGAGGTTGTTCAGCGTCACGATGCGCGAGAGGCTTGCAACGTCGGCCGCAAAGGAACCGATGTCGTGGTAGCGCCCTGTGACGCGCACGGCGATCGGCAGTTCCGCGTAGTAATCCTTCACCGAAACCTGCCCCGGACGGAACAGTTCGAATTGCAGGCTGCGACCGAGGCCGGCCTGATTGATGTCGGACAGCAAGGCGTCCATTTCGGCCTTGCTGGGCAGTTGCTTCTCCAGCAGCGTCACGTACTGCTGCACCTGCTCGCGCTGCTTCTTCAAGAGGTCGAGGTTGGCGGCCAGCGCCACCTTCTTCTGGTAGTCGGCGCGGAGAGTGACCTCCTTCGCGCGCTCGCTCTCGAGCTCGTCGTTCGAATTGGTCAGCCATACGAACCACAGCCCCACCAGCACCATCGCGGTCACCGCCAGGCACAGCGCATAGCGGGGCACGGGCGGCCAGCTGGCCGGATCGTTGGGGTTGAGGTTGCGGAATTGGTCGCCGAGGCCGCGCAGTGCCGCGGCAACGTCGATTTTCTGGGAGGGGCGATTGCTTGCCATGATCCGTCTACCCCTTGACTTGCGCCGCTGCGGCCAGCGCCTTGTCGGCCGCCGCCTTCTGCGCGTCCGTCGGCCGCTTCAGGCCGATGCGCATCGTGAAGTTGGCCACCCGGCGCTGATCGCGCTGGCTCAAGCTCACCGTCGCCGAAGTGATTTCGACCAGCTCAGGCTTGACCAGCCAAGGGCTGTTGTTACCCAGGTTGCGCAGCAGTTCCGACACGCGCTCGTTCGACTGGGCCATGCCCTGCAGCGTGACCGTCTGGTTGTCCTGTTTCATGCTGGTGAGATACACGCCGTCGGGCAGTTGCCGGACCAGTTCGTTCAGCAGATGCACCGGCAGGTTGCGGTCGCCCTGAAGATCCTCGACCGCCTGCTGGCGCGCGCGCAGCGCTGCGATTTCGTCCTGCAGTGTCGAGATCTCCTTGATCTCGGCGTCGAGCTTGGTGATCTCGGTCTTGAGGAAAGTGTTCTTGGCTTGCTGGGCCGAGATTTGCGCCTCGAACCAGAGAAAGGCCAGGCCGGCGATCAGCAGGCCCAGCACCGCGGCAGCGCCGAGCGTGCCGTAGAACGCCTCGCGGCGCCGCTTGCGTGCGGCCTCGCGGTGCGGAAGCAAGTTGATGAGGATCACTGCACGAACCTCCGCATGGCCAGACCGCAGGAGGTCAGATAGGAAGGCGCTTCACGCCGCACCTTCTTCTCGCGAATGTTCGCGCCCAATTCCATGCCATCGAACGGGTTCACGAGCGAACAGGCGAACGAAGTCTGGCGCGTGACGGCGCTGGTCAGGCTCGGCAGCGAGGCCGATCCTCCAGCGAGCAGCACGTAGTCCACACGGTTGTGCGGCGTGCTCGTGAAGAAGAACTGCAGCGCGCGGGCAATTTCCTGCGCGATGCTTTCCACGAAGGGTCTGAGGACGCCGGAGCCGTAGTCGTCCGGCAGGTCGCCGCTGCGCTTCTTGGCTTCGGCCTCTTCGGCGGAAAAACCATATTGACGCACGATCAGCTGCGTCAGCTGGGCACCGCCGAAGGCCTGGTCGCGGTCGTACAGCACCTCCTGGTTGCGCAGCACCTGCATGCTGGTGGTGAAAGCACCCACTTCGAACAGCGCGACAACGGCATCAACGCCCTTGCCCGGCAGTTGCTCGATCAGGCGAGCGGTTGCCAGCCGGGAAGCATAGGACTCGACGTCGAGAATCACCGCCTTGAGGCCCGCTGCTTCAGCCAAGCCTTCGCGGTCCTGGACCTTTTCCTTGCGCGAGGCCGCAATCAGCACTTCGACGTCGCCGGCAGAGGCGGTGCTCTGTCCGGTCACGCAAAAATCCAGGCTGACTTCGTCCAGTGAGAATGGAATGTATTGATTGGCTTCCGATTCGACCTGGATTTCGAGCTCCTGCTCGCTCATGCCACCCGGAAGAATGATCTTCTTGGTGATGACGGCCGAAGGGGGCAGCGCCAGTGCCACGTTGCGCGTGCGGGTACCGCTCTTGCGCACAACGCGGCGTACGGCTTCGGCCACTTCGTCGAACTTCTCGACGTTGCCGTCGGTGATCCAGCCTCTTTCCAGGGGCTCGATCGCACAGCGCTCCAGAACCAGCTTGCCGCTGGCTTCACGGCCGAGCTCGACCAGCTTGACGCTGGACGAACTGACGTCCAAGCCGAGCATGGGAGCGTTCTGACGGCGAAACAATGATCCGAAAGCAGCCAAGTTAGGTCCCTTTACCCCTGCATTTGTAACTAATCGAAAAAAGTGCGTTCGGTTGCATGCTAGCAGCAGCCGTACCAGCAACCAAGCGTCCCAACCCGGCAAACCCCGGGACCGTTGTCAAAAGCTGACGCTGCAGCCACATTCAGTAACTTTTGGTTTAGCCCGCAACGATGCACGGAACTTCCTCGCGCGGCAAGGGGGCGGCTTTTTATAATGTGCGGTGACTCTCCGGGCCCACATGCAAGAAACCTCACGCCCCAAAGGGCCAGCCAAGACCCCTCCATCCGCACACCCAGCCTGGCTGAAATGGCTTCTGCGCTTCGTCGTGTGGGGCTTCGGCATTGCCGCGGCCGGCATCCTGGCGATCCTCTGCGTGATTGCCGTGGCCTTGGCCGTGGCCTACCCCAACCTCCCGGACATTTCGGAGCTGTCGGACTACCGCCCCAAGCTGCCGCTGCGGGTTTTTTCGGCCGAAGGCATCCTGATCGGCGAATTCGGCGAAGAACGCCGCAACCTGACCCCGATCGCGGCCATTCCCAAGGTCGTGAAGGATGCGGTGCTCGCGGCCGAAGACACGCGCTTCTATGACCATGGAGGCGTCGACTACAAGGGCATGGTGCGCGCGGGCTTGGCCAACATGAACCGCGTGAAGAGCCAAGGCGCATCGACCATCACGATGCAGGTGGCGCGCAACGTCTACCTGAGCTCCGAAAAAACACTGACCCGCAAGATCTACGAGGTGCTGCTCACTTTCAAGCTGGAGCACCTTCTCACCAAGGACCAGATCTTCGAGATCTACCTGAACCAGATCTATCTCGGCAATCGCGCCTACGGTTTTGCCGCCGCCTCGGAGGCGTATTTCGGCAAGCCCCTGCAGGAGCTCTCCATTGCCCAGGCCGCCATGCTGGCGGGCCTGCCGAAGGCACCGGGCGCCAACAACCCGGTCAACAATCCGCAGCGCGCCCGCGGACGCCAGTTCTACGTGATCGACCGCATGCAGGACGCCGGCTTCATCACCGCCGAGCAGGCGGCCGAAGCCAAGAAGGAAGAACTGCACCTACGCGATGCCGCCGACCCGAACCGCCTGCATGCCGAGTACGTGGCCGAGACCGTGCGCCAGCTGATGTATGCGCAGTATGGAGACAGCACCTACACGCGGGGACTCAAGGTCTACACCTCGCTGGTGGCCGCGGACCAGGCGGCCGCCTACAAAGCGCTGCGCAAGGGCATCATGGACTACGAACGGCGCCAGATCTATCGCGGCCCCGAAAAGTTCGTCGACCTGCCCAACGACCCCAAGGATCTGGACGAAGCCGTGGACGACGCGCTGGCCGACCACCCCGACAACGGCGACGTGATGGCGGCCGTGGTGCTCAAGGCCAATGCCAAGGAAATATCGGCCGTGCGCGGCAACGGCGATCCGGTGCAGATCACGGGCGAGGGTCTCAAGCCCGCGCAGTCCGGCCTTTCCGACAAGGCGCCCCCCAACATCAAGATACGCCGCGGCGCAGTGATCCGCGTGGTGAAGACGCCCAAGAACACCTGGGAGATCACCCAGCTGCCCGAGGTGGAAGGTGCTTTTGTCGCCATGGATCCGCGCGACGGCGCCATCAAGGCACTGGTGGGCGGCTTCGACTTCGGCAAGAACAAGTTCAACCACGTCACGCAGGCCTGGCGCCAGCCGGGCTCCAGCTTCAAGCCGTTCATCTACTCGGCGGCGCTCGAGAAGGGCTTCACGCCGTCGACGGTCATCAACGACGGGCCGCTCTTCTTCGACGCCGGGACGACCGGCGGCCAACCCTGGGAGCCCAAGAACTACGGTGGCGGTTACGACGGCCCGATGTCGATGCGTACCGCACTGATGAAGTCCAAGAACCTGGTGTCGATCCGCATCCTCCAATCGATCGGCACGCGCTATGCGCAAGACTGGATCACCAACTTCGGCTTCGACAAGGACAAGCACCCCGCCTACCTGCCCATGGCGCTGGGTGCGGGCTCGGTCACGCCAATGCAGATGGCCGTGGGCTATTCGGTGTTCGCCAATGGCGGCTACCGCGTCAACCCGTATCTCGTGACCCGCATCACCGACCACAAGGACAAGGTGCTGGTCGACAAGCAGCCGCCGCTGCTCAACGAGACGATCCGCGCCATTCCCCAGCGCAACGCCTTCATCATGGACACGCTGCTGCAATCCGTGACGCGCGCCGGCACCGCAGCCAAGGCACAGGCCATGCTGAAGCGCACCGACCTGTACGGCAAGACCGGCACCACCAACGACTCGCTCGATGCCTGGTTCGCCGGTTTCCAGCCCACGATGACCGCCATCTCGTGGATCGGCTACGACACACCGCGGAACCTCGGCGACCGCGAAACCGGCGGCGGCCTGAGCCTGCCGATCTGGATCAACTACATGGAAACGGCCATCAAGGGCGTCCCCGTGACCGAGCTGTCGGCCACGCCGCCGCAGGGCGTCGTGAGCGTGGGCGGCGAGTGGTACTACGACGACTATGCGCCGGGCCGCGGCGTTGCCAGCCTGGGTGTGGACAGCGCGGCCACGCAGCCGGCCGAAGCCTTGAGCGGCGTTCCGGTGAGCCCGCCCCCGCCACCGGAAGAACGCAACCGCATCCTCGACCTGTTCAGGAACTGAAGCTAAAGCAGACGGCGGCGGTTCAGGCGGCCGCAAACTCCAGCGGCTGCCCGGCCTGCAAGCTCGCTTCGCGGGACAGGTTGCCAAAGAATTCTTCGCCGGTCTTGGTGTCCACCCAGGCCTTGCCGTCGTACCTGTAGTGGTAGCCGCCGGAACGCGCGGCAAGCCAGATTTCCTGCAGGGGCTTCTGCAGATTCACGATCAGCTGGCTGCCGTTCTTGAATGAAATCGTGATCATCCCGCCGACGCGCTGGTTGTCGATATCGGCGTCCGTCGTGTCGTTGATACGGTCGCAGCCACGCTCGATGGCGGCAAGGGCCGCTTCGGCGCGGTCCATGTATTCGGAGTCGGTCATTACAGTTTTTTGATCTTCGAGAGAGCCACTTGCAGCGCGTGAGTGGCTCGTTTGCCTTGTGGGCTTTCGAGGTTGATACCTTCGATCACGGCCTCAATCGTTGCTGCCGTTGGATCTTCATTTACAGCGCTCGCGAGTGCGGCCCTGTCCGGGGGGCTGCAGTAGCGCTTTCCCGCCTTCCACATAGAGATGTGGGTGTTTGGTACACCTACCGCTTCTGCTAAGGCACCATAGCTTCCGTAAATCGTTTTACCTTTTTCGATAAGAACGCTTAGCTGGCTCATGTGTTACCTCAGGTGATAAAGTGCAAGTTATCAGATACGGTAATTTAAACCGTTTCCGGTAACTACATTCTGCCACTTGGAGCCGCCATGCACCAGCCCTCTCTTCTCGATTGCGCGCCCTCAACCGTTGAGGCCACTACTCAAGCTATGGCGGCTCCTGTGGTGGCTGGTTCGGGGGCGCGCTCCATTGGCCGTCCCGCCGTGCATGCAGATGCTGCCGCCCGCGTCCGTGCCTTCCGCGCCAGCCGTGCCCGTATCGACTACACCGACAAGCCTGAAATTGCCCGGACGCTCGACGGCATAGCCGACCAGCTCGGCTGCTCGCGCAACGAGCTGATGCAGTCGATCACGCGCTTTGCGCTGACCAATCGCAACTGGAAGCAAGTCGGCTTGTACGGCGCCAAGGGGCTGCAATGAGCGCCAACGACAAGCACCACGAAACGTGGTTCGACAAGCTCGCCTATCGCGCCCTTGGTGTCGCGGGGTTTTGCTTTGTACTGGCAATGGGTGGCGGTCTCGTCTATGGCTGGTGGAACTGGTTGTTGACCTCGCCGCCGCTGGAAATGTCTTGCCCGGAGCGCACGCGATGACCGCCGACGAACAGCGCGAGCTGCGGCGCCGCGCGCAGGCCATCCTGCATGCGCCTATTCCATCCAGTATTCGCAATGGTTCGGCCCAATCTGCCGCCGAGTTCAAGGACTCCTGTGCGGTTGTACTGGCCTTTGTGCAGCGTGGCACGCAGCAGGAGAAAGCCAAGCTCGCCATCCTTCGCCTTGAAGGCGTACAGGGGCGGCGATGAATCCCGCCACTCAATCCGGCGCGCCATTCCTCTCGGCTTTCGATGCAGCGCAGCGCGTCTTACGTGCCTTCGCCTTCGCGCATCCCCTACTGCAAAGCCAATCGCCGCAGCGCAGCGAGGACGCGGCATCGCCCGAACAGCCGCAGCTTACGTGCCCCGGTCCATGCGCCGCAGAGCAGGAGAGCGAAGGCGGATGCCTTCTCCAGTGCCTGTACTTGGCCGATCGCTGCGATCGCAACTGCGCGGGCTGTTCCGTGACCGCGACAGCGGCGGCGGGGACCCGCTTGCGGGGTGGGGCCGCCGCGCAGCGGGAGCGGCAGTGCGCGAGGACCCCCGATGGTAATCACGGGGAGAGTAATTCGACCGGAGGGGAGTCGGCATGACGAGAGTTGCAGCGAAGAACGCATTGGTCCTTGATGGCAACACCGTCAAGCTCCGTTTGCTGGCCGAACGCCAGTCCAGAAAAGCCATGGTCCACATCGACTGGCTGCGCTTCACCGTCCAGCTGCGCAATGCGCCGCCCTTCCTCACTGACAAGCGCACAGAGTCCACCAGCGTGTGGGACGAAGGCTATCGGCTCAACAAGCTGTTGACCCTTCTCAACGAGCTGCCCGACTGCGAGCGCAGTCCTGCAGGGCAGGCTTCGGACCTTGCGGACAAAGTCTGTATGGCCCTCGGCTTTGAATTCACGCGCGGCGGTGAGCTGCTCAAGGGCCATGACTTCTACAAGCGTCGTTGGTCCATCCAGCGCAATGGCGCGGAGGTGGGTTGGGTCGGCTTCGGTGCGTCCTCCGACAGCCCGCGCCAGCGTAGTCAAGCCGAGACGATGCACGTCAACCTCTACGGCCTCGCCTGCACCTTCGCAGAGCATGGGTGGAACGAGCGCATGGCCCGCATCGTCGATGACCTCGATGCAAAGATCACGCGCGCAGACCTTGCGCTCGACTTCTTCGACGGCTTCTCAGGCGGCATGGAGCGCGTGAGCGAAGAGTACAAAGCGGGCCTTTGCGACGTGCACGGCCAGCGTCCCAAGATGCGCGATATCAACTGGCTCAAGGGCCGTTCGCGCTCGCTCTACCTCGGCTCCAAAGAGGCAGGCAAGGAAACCAACATCTACGAAAAGGGCGATCAGCTCTTTGGTGAAGACGCCAACAGCCCATGGGTGCGTTTCGAGCTGCGCTATGGCAACAAGCTGCGCTATCTCGACAGCGACATTCTCCGCCGCCCGTCCGACTTCTTCGCAGGGGCCAGCGACTGGCATGCAGCCATCTTGCGCGAGGCAGGAGAGACAGCCGCGCCGCAATCAGTTCCGACGACACCCAAGGCCGCGCTGATGAGTGTCAAGGCCGAGTGTGTGCGCAACGCACGTTGGGCCATGGAAACGGCAGCACCAACGATTGCCACGCTTTTCCAGTACCTCGATGAAGACCAGTTCCTCGAACTGGTGACCGCCAAGAAGCTGCCCAAGCGCCTGCAAACCTTCTCGAAGTCCGACCTGCAAGAGGCGTTCGGCGAAGCCTTCAACCAATACGTGGTTCCGCGATCTGGCCCAGTCGCGCAGAGCCTTCATTAAACCGGGCTCGGAGAAAACATCATGAAGTTCAACAGCGAAGTCATCGTCCATGCAGTCAAGGAATCGTCCGGCACCTATGAAGGCCGCGACTTCAGCAGCTGCACCTTTCACTGCGAGGTGGACCTCAAGGAAAACGGCGCAGGCCGCTCCATCGGTCGCGTGACGCGTCCCTTCAAGCTCGGCGATGCCAAGGAATTCGACAAGTGGGCGCACCTGGGCAACTCGCTGCCGATCAAGGCCAATGCCGTCTTCGAAATGGCCGCAGGCCGCGAGGACAGCGCAAAGCTCACGCTCGTGGAAATCAAGCCGGTCGAGCGCGTGGCGGCTGCGAAGGCTCCGGCCTAACTCCAATGCGGCTCATTGTCCAGAGCTTGGCAACGGGGCGCTTTCTCGCGCCGTCGCCCTCTGACGGCCAGCCTGAATGGGTGCGGTCGCTGGCGCAGGCCGGGGGCGGTGTTGTCGATGACGCAGAGCGCGCCACACAACTCGTTCACGACTGGGCCGACTTGGATGACGAACCGGTGATTGTGGACCTCGATGTGCTCGGCACAGCCAAGGACACCGATGACCACCATTCGCAATTCGTTGCCGGTAACGGCGAAAGGGGAGGCTGATGCCAGCGCTGTTCGGCTTCCTCGCAGGCATCGGTGTCTGCGCCTTGATCTGGATCGATGGCGAACGCGCAGAGCGCCGCTACCGCGTCCAGTGTGCACGCCGTCGCGATCACAGCCGAGTCCCGGCGATCAAGTGATGTGGCGGTACTTCTTCCGGCGAGCCGTAGGCGCGGTGGCATCGCGGCTCGTCGGGTTTCTGTTCAACCTGTTCAGGAGATAGCCATGTGCGATGAGGAGGTGTCTGACGGATTCGCCTGTGATGGGTGTGGGGACGATATCTCGGAGGAGGTTCGGGAGGCGGCATTCGAAGGGCAGATTCCGTGCCCCCATTGCGGCCACGTGAACGACTTCGATGCTTTGCCTTTTTAGGAGATAGCTGTGGCGCTCTGTTGTCCTGAATGCGATAGCTCCGAGGTGCAGGGGCATGAAGACGAATCGTACGACGCCATTGGCGTCTTGCAGTGTCAGTGCTGCGGCTTCGCCGGGCTCGCCGACGACTTCGCGGGCGAAAGCGAAGACAACTCTTTTTGATCAGGAGATAGCTATGGAAGACGATTTTGATCCTCTGGCGGATTGCCCCGAATGCGGAGCCGAGCACGGCTATTCGGAGTGGGAGGTGGCCGAGGGTCGAGACGATGCGGTTTGTTGCCCGTCGTGTGGCGCTGCCGTTGCGGTGGATGACCTGTACCCGCTCGCGTGATGCGCTTCCTGACCTGCGCCGTCGATACGACGCCATGCCCGTTGGAGAGCCAGCAATGGCTCCCCATGGGCGAAGCATTCGACTTCGCCAGCTTCGGCATCACGCCCGAGCTGTTCGCCAAGGTCTATGCCTTCGGCTTCGGCGCGATCTTCACGGCCTTCTGCATCGGGTGGGTGCTCGGCATCGTCGTCGCGCTCATCCGCAAAGCATGAGTCCCCAGCGTAGACGGCTGCATGCAGTCGTCTCCGGTGTGCGATTCCCGTTCACCACTTCATCAACTTTGAAAGGAAAGATCATGAACAAGATCAAGCAACTCATCGCCCGCGGCTACACCAAAGCCGTGCTGCTTCCCGCAACCCTGTTGGTCGCTGCCGGTTCGGCCAGTGCGCAGACCACCAGCAGCGGCCTCGACCAGTTCTTCGACGCCATCGACCTCTCGGGCGTGAATGCAAAGGTCGTGGCCGCTGGCCTGCTGATCGTCGGCATCGCGCTGGTCTTCAAGGGTCCGGACCTCGCCAAGCGCGTCATCCGCAAGGTCTGAGCGATGACCACCGGCGCCCTCATCGCTCTGTTCTGGGGTCTTGTCCTCATGCTCGGCGCGATGAGCGGCGCCGCCTTCGTTGCTGGTTTCAAGGCGTCGCTATGAACTGGCTCCAAGGTATCTTGATCGGCCTGCTGATCGCGTGGGCGGGTGCGCAAGATGTGCATGCGGCTGGCCGAGGCATCGACCGAGCCACCGGGCAGGCCCTCTGGGATGCCGCCGTCAAGGGGCGAACGACAACCATTGGCTCCAACGGTGCAATGAAAGTCATCAGCCCTGCTGGCACGAGTTCCACCGTGGCTGGCGGGGCGACAAAGGTCACCGGTAGCGGCACGGTCCCTGTTGCCGAAAAGCAGGTGCCTGTCGGCTTCACGGGCGAGGTTGCCAAAGAAGCCATCGTCGGCGGTCTGCTGGGCTGCGCGCGGGGTGGCG
>Ga0209282_1000283_pt1 | contig 25146 bp, 24 predicted proteins | sample Mtrugardesep15_FD_187529 | JGI IMG/M metagenome (GOLD analysis project Ga0209282, IMG submission 187529) | Root nodule microbial communities of legume samples collected from California, USA - M. trunc garden sep15 (SPAdes) (version 2) | ecosystem: Host-associated > Plants > Roots > Nodule...
CAGCGGGAGAAAATCGTCGTCATCGGCGCCGGTGCCTTCGGAACCGCGCTTGCCGTCGTCATGGCGCTGGAAAACCGGCATGACGTGACCCTGCTCGGCCGCGATCCGTCGCTGATGGCCGATCTAAGGAATGAACGCGTACACGAGGCCGCGCTACCGGGTGTGGAGCTGCCGGATGCACTTGAATTCTCGGCCGAGCCGGACGTGTTGGCCGGCGCCAGTATCGTTTTGTTCGCCATGCCTTCGCAGGCCCATGCCGACGCCGCGCGGCACTATGGCCCTTATCTGGCTAGTGACTCTATCATCGTCACCTGCGCGAAGGGTATCGACCGCAGCTCCGGTCGGCTGCTGACGGAACTTCTGGAGGCGGAACTGCCGCATCATCCCATTGCGGTTCTGTCCGGTCCGGGCTTTGCTGCCGATATCGCGCGCGGCTTGCCGACCGCCATGGCGATTGCGGCAGAGGATGCCGCGGTTGCCGACCGGCTGGCGACCACGATTTCCGGCAGGACCTTCCGGCTTTATGCCTCGACAGACCGCATCGGCGTGCAGCTTGGAGGGGCGCTGAAGAATGTTCTCGCCATCGCCGCCGGTATCGTCGAAGGCGCGGGGCTCGGCGATTCCGCCCGGGCGGCGCTGATTTCGCGGGGGCTTGCCGAAATGTCGCGCCTCATCGTCGCCATGGGCGGCAAGGCCGATACGGTGCGCGGTCTTTCCGGCCTTGGCGATCTGGTGCTGACGGCGACCAGCCACCAGTCGCGCAACCTGCGTTTCGGCATCGCGCTTGGCCGGGGTGAGGGCAAGGACATGTCCGGCGGGCTGGTGGAGGGCGCCTTTGCGGCAGCCGTTGCCGCTCGGCTCGGCGAACACCACGCAATCGACATGCCGGTGACCGAGGCGGTGGCCGCCATTATCGATGGCAATCTGGATGTGGCGAGCGCCATGCAACAATTGATGACACGGCCGATCACCACCGAATGAGGTGAGGCGGTCGAATAATATTTTACGCATGTCCTGGTCCCAAACCGCTGACCCATTTGGGAGACATGCTCTAGCAAGGAGACGACAATGCTGTTTGCCTTTATCTGCAAGGACAAGCCCGGCCATCTGAACGTGCGCATGGAAACGCGCCCCGCTCATCTGGAGCATCTGAACAGGCTGAATGCCGAGGGCACGCTGAAGATCGCCGGCCCGTTTCTGGATGCCGAAGGCAAGCCGAATGGCAGCCTTGTGATCGTGGAGGCGGCCGATATCGATGCGGCGAAGGCTCTCGCCGATGCCGATCCCTATGCCAAGGCCGGCCTGTTCGAGAGCGTGGATGTGAAGCCCTATAACTGGGTCTTCAACAATCCGGGAGCGTGACCGGAGATGGCGAATTATTGGCTGTACAAGTCCGAGCCGTTCAAATGGTCGTGGGAAATGCAGAAGGCCAAGGGCGAGGCCGGCGAAGAATGGACCGGCGTGCGCAACTATCAGGCCCGCAACAACATGCGCGCCATGAAGATCGGCGACAAGGGTTTCTTCTATCACTCCAATGAAGGGCTGGATGTCGTCGGTATCGTCGAAGTCTGCGCCTTGTCGCATCCAGATTCGACTGCGGAGGGTGATCTGAAGTGGGATTGCGTTGATATCCGCGCCGTCTGCGATATGCCGCAGCCGGTTTCCCTGAAGGATGTGAAGGCAAACCCAAAGCTCGAAAAGATGTCGCTCGTCACCTCGATGCGGCTTTCCGTGCAGCCGGTGACGGAAGAGGAATATCTTGAGGTCTGCCGCATGGGCGGCCTCGCCAATCCGCCGAAATCGCCGGACTGATGTTTCGGTGAGGACCGATCCCGAACGCTTTATTCTCGAAAACACCGGCATCCTGCATCCGCCGCATGTGCCGGAACTGCGTCTGCATCTCGCCAGTGAAGCCCATGAGCTGTGGCTGAAGACGGAGGAGGAGTTGGAGGAGATCGGCCTGCCGCCGCCCTTTTGGGCTTTCGCCTGGGCCGGCGGGCAGGGGCTTGCCCGTTATGTTCTCGATCACCCTGAAAGCGTTTGCGGCAAGCGTGTGCTGGATTTCGCCAGTGGCTCCGGTCTGGTTGCCATCGCGGCAGCAAAGGCCGGTGCAGCCAAGGTTCTCGCTGCCGATATCGATCCGTGGACGGAAACGGCCATTCGGTTGAATGCGGCGCTCAATGACGTGGATATCAGCTTTACGGGGCTCGACCTCGTCGGCAAGCCGGTCGAGGCCGATGTCCTCTTGGCTGGCGACGTGTTCTATGACCGCACTTTTGCGGATCTTCTCGTGCCGTGGTTTCTGGAACTGACGGAGAAGGGCGTGATCGTGCTCGTCGGCGATCCGGGGCGAGCTTATCTGCCCAAAGAACGGCTTCGCGCCGAGGCGACCTATCAGGTGCCGGTGACGCGGGCGCTGGAAGACAGCGAGGTGAAGAAGACCACGGTGTGGCGTTTTATCTGATCAGCGCCTGATGATGCAGACGCCATGTTCGTAGGCGCAGGCATCGTCTGCGTTTTCGGCATGGACAGAGATGATCTTCGCCATGGGCGCAAGTTGCAGGCCCGCTCGATCCGTAATACCTTTTCGTGAAAATCCGCTGCTGATCGCGAAATAATTGCCGTTTCCACGCACCCGCAGGGCCGATATGCCACCGACATAGGTGCCGCCGGGCAGGGCGGATGGCAACCCATCGGTAGAGAAGCTTACTTCGGATTGATGATGCCGATATGGGTGGCGGCCATAAAAATCTTCTGCCGCTGCCGGTGGCACAAAGGTTAAAATGGCGCCTGCAACCATCATGATCAGGGCGGCGATTCGGCGCTGTAACATGAGCTTCATGCTCCGGTTTTATTGGTTAACCGCTCGTAAATTACACCTTTTCTGAATTACGTAAAGGTAAATATTTTGAGGGCGTAAATCTTGGAAACGCTCGATTTTTTATTTTGACATGAAAAAATCCAAAAAAAATTCGTGAACCAATCGATTAAATTCGAATCGGTCATGAAATGTGCTTGTGATGACGCCCCCATGTGATTAAACGTCGCGGTTGGTGCAATGCACATTCTTTCGTCATGTGTTGTTGCTTGGGGGCGTCCTGTCTGAATGGACGCACGGGAAAACGCCGCGAGGTTCTGATGGCGAATGTGACAAATAACCGGCCTCTGTCGCCGCATCTTCAAATTTACAAGCCTATCCCGACGATGGTTGCATCCATCGTGCACCGCATCACGGGCGGGGCGCTTTATTTCGGGACGCTTCTGGTCGCCTGGTGGCTGATAGCGCTTGCTTCGGGCCCTGCCTATTACGACTGGGTCAACTGGGCGATGGGCACGATCATCGGCAGGCTCATCCTGATCGGCTATACCTGGGCTCTGGTTCACCACATGCTGGGCGGTCTTCGCCACTTCATGTGGGATTTGGGTCATGGCTTCGACAAGCACTTTACCACCAAGCTGGCAAAGGCCTCGTGGGTCGCGTCGATCTGTCTGACCGCGCTGATCTGGGTCATTGTCCTGATCGTGCGCTGAGGAGATTTTTTCATGGATATGCGTACACCTCTCGGAAAGGTTCGCGGTCTGGGCTCCGCCAAGGAAGGCACCGACCATTTCCTGCGCCAGCGCGTCACCGCGGTCGCCAACGTTCCGCTGCTGATCTTCTTCGTGATCTTCCTCATCAAATATGCCGGTGCGCCTTATCCGGAAGTCGTCGCCGCGCTGTCGAACCCGCTCGTTGCGGTCATCATGGCTCTGGTGCTGGTGTCCGGCCTCATCCACATGAAGCTCGGCATGCAGGTCATCATCGAAGACTACGTTCACGCCGAGGTTTCGAAGCTCGTTCTTCTGATGCTCAATACGTTTTTCGCGATTCTGATTGGCGGTCTTTCCATCTTCGCCATTCTGAAAATCGCATTCGCAGGATAAGTCCGCCATGGCATCGATCAGTTCACCTTCCCAAAATGGCAAGGCCTACACCTATGTCGATCACTCCTATGACGTGATCGTGGTGGGCGCCGGCGGCGCGGGTCTTCGCGCAACGCTCGGCATGGCGGAACAGGGTTTCCGCACGGCCTGCATCACCAAGGTTTTCCCCACGCGCTCGCACACGGTGGCAGCACAGGGCGGTATCGCCGCTTCGCTTACCAACATGACGCCCGACTGTTGGCAGTGGCACCTTTACGACACCGTAAAGGGCTCCGACTGGCTGGGCGACGTCGATGCGATGCAATATCTCGCCATGGAAGCGCCGAAGGCGGTCTATGAGCTGGAACATTACGGCGTGCCCTTCTCGCGCAATGCCGAGGGCAAGATTTACCAGCGCCCGTTCGGCGGTCACATGCAGAATTACGGCGAAGGCCCACCGGTACAGCGCACCTGTGCTGCCGCCGACCGTACCGGCCACGCCATTCTGCACACGCTTTATGGCCAGTCGCTGCGCAACAATGCGGAATTCTTCATCGAATATTTCGCGCTCGACCTCATCATGGCGCCAGATGGTCGTTGCACGGGCGTCGTTGCCTGGAACCTCGATGACGGCACGATCCATCGCTTCTCCGCCAAGATGGTGGTGCTGGCGACCGGCGGTTACGGCCGCGCCTATTTCTCGGCGACCTCGGCCCATACCTGCACCGGCGACGGCGGCGGCATGATTGCCCGTGCCGGCCTGCCGCTTCAGGACATGGAATTCGTACAGTTCCATCCAACCGGTATTTATGGCGCAGGCTGCCTCATCACCGAAGGCGCGCGTGGCGAAGGCGGTTACCTCGTCAACTCCGAAGGCGAACGCTTCATGGAGCGTTATGCGCCATCGGCGAAGGATCTTGCCTCCCGTGACGTTGTCTCCCGCTGCATGACGATGGAAATCCGTGAGGGCCGGGGCGTCGGCAAGAACAAGGATCACATCTTCCTGCATCTGGATCACCTCGATCCGGCGATCCTGCATGAGCGTCTTCCGGGCATTTCCGAAAGCGCCAAGATTTTTGCCGGCGTGGACGTGACGCGCGAGCCCATCCCGGTTCTGCCGACGGTTCACTATAATATGGGCGGCATTCCGACCAACTATTGGGGTGAAGTGCTGAATGCCGATGCCAACAACCCGGAACGTATCGCGCCCGGCCTGATGGCCGTCGGCGAAGCCGGTTGCGCCTCGGTTCACGGTGCCAACCGCCTCGGCTCCAACTCGCTGATCGACCTCGTGGTCTTCGGCCGCGCCGCCGCCATTCGTGCAGCACAGGTCATCGACCGCGATGCGCCCGTTCCTGCGCTCGACATTGCTGCCTGTGACAAGATCATGGAGCGCTTCGACAGCATGCGTTACGCCAACGGCTCGACGCCGACGGCGGTGCTGCGCGACAAGATGCAACGCGCCATGCAGGACGATGCGGCCGTGTTCCGCACGCAGGAATCGCTGGAGAGCGGTTGCCAGCGTCTTTCCGCCATCTGGAAGGAACTTCCCGACGTCAAGGTCACCGACCGTTCAATGGTCTGGAACTCCGATCTGGTCGAGACCCTCGAGCTGCACAATCTGATGGCCAACGCGATCACCACGGTCTATGGCGCTGAAGCGCGCAAGGAAAGCCGCGGTTCGCACGCCCGTGAGGATTTCGTCGACGGTTCGTTCGGCGGTCGCGACGACGTGAACTGGCGCAAGCACACGCTCGCCTGGGTAAGCCCCGAAGGGGACGTCAAACTCGATTATCGCCCGGTTCACACCGACCTGATCGCCGACGGCATCGATCCGAAAAAGATCGAGCCGAAGGCGCGCGTCTACTGATTTGAGGAACTGGATATGGTTGAACTCGCTCTCCCCAAGAATTCCCAGATCAGCGAAGGCAAGGTCTGGCCGAAGCCTGACGGTGCCAAGAATGTGCGCGAATACCGCATCTATCGCTGGAACCCGGATGACGGTCAGAACCCGCGCATCGATACCTATTACATCGATGTCGATGATTGCGGGCCGATGGTTCTCGATGCACTGCTTTACATCAAGAATAATATCGACCCGACGCTGACGCTACGTCGCTCCTGCCGCGAAGGCATTTGTGGTTCCTGTGCGATGAACATCGACGGCACCAATACGCTTGCCTGCACCAAGGGCATGGAAGAGATCAAGGGTACGGTAAAGGTTTATCCGCTGCCGCATATGCCTGTCGTGAAGGACCTCATTCCCGATCTGTCGAACTTCTACGCCCAGCACCGCTCTATCGAGCCCTGGCTGAAGACGGTGTCTCCGACGCCCGCCAAGGAATGGAAGCAGAGTCATGAGGATCGTCTGAAGCTGGATGGTCTTTACGAGTGCATCCTATGCGCCTGCTGCTCCACCTCCTGTCCCAGCTACTGGTGGAATGGTGACCGTTATCTCGGCCCCGCCGTTCTGCTGCAGGCCTATCGCTGGCTGATCGACAGCCGCGATGAAGCAACCGGCGAGCGTCTCGACAATCTCGAGGACCCGTTCCGCCTTTATCGTTGCCACACCATCATGAACTGCGCGCAGGCCTGCCCGAAGGGCTTGAACCCGGCCAAGGCGATCGCGGAAATCAAGAAGATGATGGTCGAGCGTCGCGTCTAATAGCGATTCGCTTGAGAGAGAAAATCTATCCGGCCGCGGTCTCGACCGCGGCTCTTTTTACAACCGGGCCTGGAAAAATTCGGTAAAAATCGACCGAAATGGTAATTATCCCGGCCATCGCTTGCGCAAGGTAAGGCTTTGGTAATAATTCAGCCTTCTTGTTTGATCATGGTCTTTCCGGAAGCGAGAGAATCGGGAGCTTGATATGCAATTCAGATATGTGGTGACGGGCCTAGCGGTTGTGATGAGCCTTGCCGGTTGCCAACGTACCTCCTACGATTACAACAATAACGGCAGCAACAATCCCGGTTATACACCGCCGTTGCAGGCGCAGCCGGTGCCCTCGGTCCAGTCCGGCGCCTTGCCGCCGCCTGGTGGCGCTTCCGGCAGCCAGTTCCCATCGGCGCCTGCATCCGCAGCGCCTGGCGGCGTGAATGTCGCTTCTGCTGCTCCTCCGGCAACGGCGCTCGACGTGACCAAGGAATCCATGGTTGGCAACTGGCGCGTTTCCAATGGCGGTGCCAATTGCGACATGTTCCTGACGCTCACCAACCTCGGCAGCGGTTCGCGTGGCGGCACGCGTGGTTGCTCGGGTGAGCTGACGGCAATGGGTTCCTGGGAAGTGTCCGGCAAGATGGTCCTCTTCAAGAACCGTTCGGGCGATACGATCGGCCGCGTCTACAAGAGCGCCGATGCGCGCTTCGACGGCACGACCAATAGCGGCCAGCCGCTCAGCCTCAGCCGATGAGCCTATCCGGTGCAGCCGGATCGCTTCGCTTGTTCTGAGCCATTCCATTCCTCGCGGGTGCTTTGCTGCGCCCGCGACCGGAGCGCTTTTTCATGAAGCCATTGCCTGATTACAATCATAGTGTCGTTGAACAACTCAACGCATTGACGGCAGCTGGCACCTTGCAGGCCGATGCCGCCCAGCTGGGGGTCGCGGCTCATCTCGACCGCATTCTTGCCGATATGAAGGCACGCAAGCCCGCCAGGAAAAAAAGCGCGCTCGGCTGGATGTTCGCGCGCAAGGCCGGGCCCGCCGCCTTCGTCAAGGGATTATATGTTCATGGCAGCGTCGGACGCGGCAAGACGATGCTGATGGACATGTTCTACGAGATGGCGCCCGTCTCTTCGAAACGGCGTTGTCATTTCCACGAATTCATGGCGGATGTGCATAATCGCGTGCATGCGCACCGGCAGAAACTGAAAAATGGCGAGACCAAACAGGCCGATCCCATTCCGCCCGTCGCGGCCCAGCTTCTGGCGGAAGCCGAACTTCTGTGCTTCGACGAGTTCACCGTCACGGATATTGCCGATGCGATGATCCTCGCCCGGCTGTTCAGCGAGCTTTTTGCCAATGGCTGTACATTGGTGACGACCTCCAACGTGGTGCCCGACAGTCTCTACAAGGACGGGCTCAATCGCGGTCTGTTTCTGCCCTTCGTCGATCTGCTGAAGAAATATGTTGACGTGGTGACGCTGGACAGCCCGACAGACTACCGGATGGAGAAGCTGGAAAGCCTGCCGGTCTATATCACGCCGCTCGACGGCTCGGCGGATCAGGCGATGGACATGGCATGGCGGCACATGACTGCCGGCCATCTCGTCGCGCCGACTGAGATACCCATGAAGGGCCGTTCCATTCTGGTGCCGCGCGCCAGCGGCCGGGTTGCCCGTTTTTCCTTTTCCGACCTTTGCGAAAAGCCGCTCGGAGCTTCCGACTTTCTCGCCATCGCCAATCGTTTCGATACGGTCTTCATCGATCACATTCCGCTTCTCAATGCCGACAAGCGTAACGAGACGAAGCGCTTTATCATCCTCATCGATGCGCTTTACGATCACACCGTCAGGCTTTTCGCCTCTGCCGCCGCCATGCCGGAAGACCTGCTGGGCAAGCGCAAGGGGACAGAAGGTTTCGAGTTCGATCGCACCGCCTCGCGCCTGTTTGAGATGCGCAGCGCCGATTACCTGGCGCTCCACCACGAAAAGCGGCAGAAAGTTTGACACTTTCGTGACGCATTGTCTTACGTTTACGTAAGAAAATAATGATCTAAACGATTGAAAATATTCATCACAAAAGAATCTGTTGCCAATTTTGGCCAATGGGGCTAATCGAAGTGCGACAATTTGGCTGCCGGTTTGGCGCGGTAAAATTGAATTGAAGCTCAAGAGGAAGCATTCGATGGCTCGCAAAAAAATTGCACTTATTGGTTCTGGCATGATCGGCGGCACGCTGGCGCATCTCGCCAGCCTGAAGGAACTGGGCGATATCGTCCTCTTCGACATCGCCGACGGCATCCCGCAGGGCAAGGGTCTGGATATTGCCCAGTCCGGCCCGGTTGAAGGCTTCAATGCAAAGCTCTCCGGCGCTTCCGACTACGCCGCCATCGAAGGCGCAGACGTCTGCATCGTCACCGCAGGTGTCGCCCGCAAGCCCGGCATGAGCCGCGACGATCTTCTCGGCATCAACCTCAAGGTCATGGAACAGGTCGGCGCCGGCATCAAGAAATATGCTCCGAACGCTTTCGTGATCTGCATCACCAACCCGCTCGACGCCATGGTCTGGGCGCTGCAGAAGTTCTCCGGCCTGCCGAAGAACAAGGTCGTCGGCATGGCCGGCGTTCTCGATAGCGCACGCTTCCGCCTGTTCCTTGCCGAAGAATTCAACGTTTCGGTCCAGGACGTCACCGCCTTTGTTCTCGGCGGTCATGGCGACACCATGGTGCCGCTCGCCCGTTATTCCACCGTTGGCGGCGTTCCGCTTACCGATCTCGTCAAGATGGGCTGGTTGACCGCCGAACGTCTTGAGCAGATCATCCAGCGCACCCGCGACGGCGGTGCGGAAATCGTCGGCCTCTTGAAGACCGGCTCGGCCTATTACGCGCCGGCCGCTTCGGCTATCGAAATGGCTGAATCCTACCTCAAGGACAAGAAGCGCGTTCTGCCCGCTGCTGCCCACCTTTCGGGCCAGTATGGCGTAGACGACATGTATGTCGGCGTGCCCACCATCATCGGTGCCGGCGGTATCGAGCGCATCATCGAGATCGAACTGAACAAGGAAGAAGAAGCCGCCTTCCAGAAATCCGTCGGCGCTGTCGCTGGTCTTTGCGAAGCCTGCATCAACATCGCTCCGTCGCTGAAGTAATAACTTCAAGCGGTTCCAAACAGGGATTATTCCATGAATATTCACGAATATCAGGCCAAGGCTCTTCTGAAGGGCTACGGCGCGCCGGTTGCTGAAGGCGTCGCCATCCTCAAGGTCGAAGAAGCCGAAGCTGCCGCAAAGCAGCTTCCCGGCCCGCTTTACGTCGTCAAAAGCCAGATTCACGCTGGCGGTCGCGGCAAGGGCAAGTTCAAGGAACTCGGCCCCGACGCCAAGGGCGGCGTTCGCCTGGCGAAGTCTATCGAGGAAGTCGTTTCTCATTCCAGGGACATGCTCGGCAACACGCTGGTAACGGCGCAGACGGGCGACGCCGGCAAACAGGTCAACCGCCTCTACATCGAAGACGGTGCGGACATTGCCCGCGAACTCTATTGCTCGCTTCTGGTTGACCGTTCGGTCGGTCAGGTCGCATTCGTGGTTTCCACCGAAGGCGGCATGGATATCGAAGCTGTCGCCCACGACACGCCCGAAAAGATCCACACCATCGCCATCAACCCGGAAAAGGGCGTGAGCGACGCTGACGTTGCCGCAATCTCCAAGGCTCTCGAGCTTGACGGTGTTGCAGCCGAAGACGCCAAGGCGCTGTTCCCGATCCTCTACAAGGCCTTCAACGAGAAGGACATGGCTCTCCTCGAGGTTAACCCGCTGATCGTCATGGAAAATGGCCATCTGCGCGTTCTCGACGCCAAGATGTCCTTCGACGGCAACGCGCTGTTCCGCCATGAAGACGTCAAGGCGCTGCGCGACGAGACCGAAGAAGACGCCAAGGAAATCGAAGCCTCCAAGTGGGACCTCGCTTACGTGGCGCTCGACGGCAACATCGGCTGCATGGTCAACGGTGCCGGTCTCGCCATGGCGACGATGGACATCATCAAGCTTTACGGCAAAGAGCCGGCAAACTTCTGTGACGTCGGCGGCGGCGCCGGCAAGGAGAAGGTTGCGGCAGCTTTCAAGATCATTACGGCTGACCCGAAGGTCGAGGGTATCCTCGTCAACATCTTCGGCGGCATCATGAAGTGCGACGTCATCGCCGAAGGTGTTATCGCCGCGGTGAAGGAAGTCGGTTTGCAGGTTCCGCTCGTTGTTCGCCTCGAAGGCACCAACGTCGAACTTGGCAAGAAGCTCCTGAACGAATCGGGCCTTGCGATTACGGCTGCTGACGACCTGGACGACGCAGCCAAGAAGATCGTCGCGGCGATCAACGGCTAATTGAGGGACCGGAAATAATGTCTATTCTTGTTAATAAAGACACCAAGATCCTCGTTCAGGGTCTGACCGGCAAGACCGGCACCTTCCACACCGAACAGGCGCTTGCTTATTACGGCACGCAGATGGTCGGCGGTATTCACCCGAAGAAGGGTGGCGAAACCTGGACCGGTTCCAAGGGCGAAAGCCTGCCGATCTTCGCAACGGTTGCCGAAGCCAAGGAAAAGACCGGTGCAGATGCATCCGTGATCTATGTTCCGCCGGCAGGTGCAGCAGACGCGATCATCGAAGCCATCGAGGCTGAGATCCCGTTCATCACCTGCATCACCGAAGGCATCCCGGTCATGGACATGGTGCGCGTCAAGGCCCGCCTCGACCGCTCCAAGTCGCGCCTGCTCGGCCCGAACTGCCCCGGCATCATGACGCCGGAAGAATGCAAGATCGGCATCATGCCGGGCTCCATCTTCCGCAAGGGTTCGGTCGGTATCGTTTCGCGCTCCGGCACGCTCACCTATGAAGCCGTGTTCCAGACCTCGAACGAAGGCCTCGGCCAGACGACCGCTGTCGGCATCGGCGGCGACCCGGTCAAGGGTACCGAGTTCATCGACATCCTGGAAATGTTCCTGGCCGACGACGCCACCCAGTCGATCATCATGATCGGCGAAATCGGCGGTTCGGCTGAAGAAGATGCGGCGCAGTTCCTGATCGATGAAGCCAAGAAGGGCCGCAAGAAGCCGATGGCCGGCTTCATCGCGGGCCGTACGGCTCCGAAGGGCCGCACCATGGGCCATGCCGGCGCTGTCGTTTCTGGCGGCAAGGGCGACGCAGAGTCCAAGATCGCAGCCATGGAAGCGGCGGGCATCAAGGTTTCGCCTTCCCCGGCGCGCCTCGGCAAGACGCTGGTTGAAGTCCTCAAGGGCTGAGACCACATGAGACCGGTAACGGGCGGCGCGGTTTTAACGCTGCGCTGCCCGATGCCGCAAGAAGATAGACAGACGGCATACCGCCCTGGCGGCAGACAGAAATAATCAAAGCGGCAGGCCGGTGAACGGCCCTAACGGCATCGAGGAGGCGGACGGACAAGTCCGCAGGAACACAATGGCAAGGCAAGAAGCGAACGAGCAGTTTCAGATCACGTCGTTTCTGGACGGCGCGAATGCAGCCTATATCGAGCAGCTCTATGCCCGGTACGAAGAGGATCCCTCTTCCGTGTCGCCGGAGTGGCAGAGCTTCTTCAAGGCACTGTCCGATAATCCGGAAGATGTGAAGAAGGCGGCCAAGGGCGCCTCCTGGAAGCGTGCCAACTGGCCGATCCCGGCGAATGGCGAACTGGTCTCCGCACTCGACGGTAACTGGGCCACGGTCGAAAAGGCCATTGAGAAAAAGGTCCAGGCGAAGGCTGAAGCCAAGAGCGCCGATACAGGCAAGCCCGTCAGCGAAGCGGAAGTGCTGCAAGCGACCCGTGACAGCGTTCGCGCCATCATGATGATCCGCGCCTACCGCATGCGCGGCCACCTGCACGCCAAGCTCGATCCACTCGGCATCGCCAGCGCCGTCGAGGATTACAACGAGCTTTCGCCGAAGTCCTATGGCTTCGAGGAAAGCGACTACGACCGCAAGATTTTCATCGATAACGTGCTCGGCCTCGAATATGCGACCGTGCGCGAAATGGTCGAGATTCTCGAGCGTACCTATTGCTCGACGCTCGGCGTCGAATTCATGCACATGTCCAACCCGGAAGAAAAGGGCTGGATTCAGGAACGCATCGAAGGCCCGGACAAGGGTGTGGATTTCACGCCGGAAGGCAAGAAAGCCATTCTGTCCAAGCTGGTCGAAGCCGAAGGTTACGAGCAGTTCCTCGACGTGCGTTTCAAGGGCACCAAGCGTTTCGGCCTCGATGGCGGTGAATCGCTGATCCCGGCACTCGAGCAGATCATCAAGCGCGGCGGCCAGGACGGACTGGAAGAAGTCGTGCTCGGCATGGCCCACCGCGGTCGCCTGAACGTTCTGACCAACGTGATGGGCAAGCCGCACCGCGCCGTGTTCCACGAGTTTAAGGGCGGTTCGTTCAAGCCAGACGACGTTGAAGGTTCGGGTGACGTGAAGTACCATCTCGGTGCCTCCTCCGACCGCGAATTCGACGGCAACAAGGTTCACCTGTCGCTGACGGCCAACCCGTCGCACCTTGAAATCGTCAATCCTGTCGTCATGGGCAAGGCCCGCGCCAAGCAGGACCAACTGGCCAAGACATGGGACGGCGACATCATTCCGCTGTCCGAACGCGCCAAAGTGCTGCCGCTGCTTCTGCACGGCGATGCCGCTTTTGCGGGTCAGGGCGTGGTTGCCGAAATTCTCGGTCTTTCCGGCCTGCGTGGCCATCGCGTTGCCGGCACCATGCACTTCATCATCAACAACCAGATCGGCTTCACGACCAATCCGGCCTTCTCGCGCTCGTCGCCTTATCCGTCCGACGTTGCGAAGATGATCGAAGCGCCGATCTTCCACGTCAACGGTGACGATCCGGAAGCGGTGGTCTATGCGGCGAAGGTGGCGACCGAATATCGCATGAAGTTCCACAAGCCTGTCGTCATCGACATGTTCTGTTACCGCCGCTTCGGCCATAACGAAGGCGATGAGCCGGCGTTCACGCAGCCGAAGATGTACAAGGTTATCCGTGGCCACAAGACCGTCGCCCGCATCTATGCCGACCGCCTGATCGCGGAAGGCCTGATCACCGAGGGCGATTTCGAGAAGGTCAAGGCCGACTGGCGCGCTCATCTCGAGCAGGAGTTCGAGGCAGGCCAGTCCTACAAGCCGAACAAGGCCGACTGGCTGGATGGTCAATGGTCCGGCCTGCGCGCCGCCGACAATGCCGATGAGCAGCGTCGTGGCAAGACCGGCGTGCCGATGAAGCAGCTGAAGGAAATCGGCAAGAAGCTGTCGACCATTCCCGAAGGCTTCACCGCGCATCGCACGATCCAGCGTTTCATGGAAAACCGCTCGCAGATGATCGAGACGGGCGAAGGCATCGACTGGGCGATGGCGGAAGCGCTGGCTTTCGGTTCGCTCGTTGTTGACGGCCACAAGATCCGTCTTTCCGGTCAGGATTGCGAACGCGGCACCTTCTCGCAGCGCCACTCGGTTCTTTACGATCAGGAGACCGAAGAGCGTTACATCCCGCTGGCGAACCTCGCACCGACGCAGGCCCGTTACGAAGTCATCAACTCGATGCTGTCGGAAGAAGCCGTCCTCGGTTTTGAATATGGCTACTCGCTTGCTCGTCCGAATGCACTGACGCTCTGGGAAGCCCAGTTCGGCGACTTCGCCAACGGCGCGCAGGTGGTGTTCGACCAGTTCATCTCCTCGGGTGAACGCAAGTGGCTGCGCATGTCCGGTCTCGTCTGCCTTCTGCCACATGGTTATGAAGGCCAGGGTCCGGAACATTCGTCCGCCCGTCTGGAACGCTGGTTGCAGATGTGCGCCGAAGACAATATGCAGGTCGCTAATGTTACGACGCCGGCTAACTACTTCCATATCCTGCGCCGCCAGATGAAGCGTGACTTCCGCAAGCCGCTGATACTGATGACGCCGAAGTCGCTGCTGCGTCACAAGCGCGCCACCTCGTCTCTGGCGGAACTGGCCGGCGAGTCCTCCTTCCACCGTCTTCTCTGGGACGATGCTGAAGTCATCAAGGACGGCCCGATCAAGCTGCAGAAGGACGCCAAGATCCGCCGTGTCGTCATGTGCACCGGCAAGGTCTATTACGATCTTCTCGAAGAGCGTGAAAAGCGCGGTATCGACGACGTCTACCTGCTGCGCGTCGAACAGCTTTATCCGTTCCCGGCAAAGGCGCTCATCAACGAGCTTTCCCGTTTCCGCCACGCGGAAATGGTCTGGTGCCAGGAAGAGCCGAAGAACATGGGTTCGTGGTCGTTCATCGATCCTTACCTGGAATGGGTTCTGGCGCATATCGACGCCAAGTACCAGAAGGTCCGTTACACGGGCCGTCCGGCGGCCGCCTCTCCGGCGACCGGCCTGATGTCCAAGCATCTGGCGCAGCTTGCTGCGTTCCTGGAAGACGCGCTGGGAGAGTGAGAACTCTCCCGCATCGCCCCGTAAAAAGACACCCGAATAACGGAACTAGATCATGGCCACTGAAATCCGCGTACCAACCCTCGGCGAATCCGTCAGCGAAGCGACCGTCGGCACCTGGTTCAAGAAGGTCGGCGATACCGTCAAGGCCGACGAACCGCTCGTTGAACTGGAAACCGACAAGGTTACCGTCGAAGTCCCGGCCCCTGCGTCAGGCGTTCTCACCGAAATCGTTGCGCAGAACGGCGAGACCGTTGGTCTCGACGCGCTTCTCGGCCAGATCGCCGAAGGTGCTGCCGGCGCTGCGACTTCTGCACCTGCGGCAAAGCCTGCTGTGCCCGCCGCCGCACCGGCACCTGCCGCAGCCGTAGCCGCCGCTCCGGCTGGCAGCGCCATGCCACCGGCACCTGCCGCTGGCAAGCTGCTTGCCGAAAACAACCTGTCTGCCGATCAGGTTGACGGTTCGGGCAAGCGTGGTCAGGTTCTGAAGGGCGACGTTCTTGCCGCTGTCGCCAAGGGCGTTTCGGCACCTGCCGCCGCACCGGCACCGGTTGCCGCCCCCCGTCCGGTTTCGGCCGAGCAGGATCAGGTTCGCGAAGAGCGCGTCAAGATGACCCGTCTGCGCCAGACGATCGCCCGCCGCCTGAAGGACGCGCAGAACACCGCCGCCATGCTCACCACTTACAACGAAGTGGACATGAGCGCGGTCATGGACCTTCGTAACCGCTACAAGGACGTGTTTGAAAAGAAGCACGGCGTCAAGCTTGGCTTCATGGGCTTCTTCACCAAAGCCGTGACCCACGCGCTGAAGGAGCTGCCTGCTGTCAACGCTGAAATCGACGGCACGGACATCATCTACAAGAACTATTGTCACGTCGGCATGGCTGTCGGCACCGACAAGGGCCTCGTCGTTCCTGTTATCCGTGATGCCGACCAGCTCTCCATCGCCGGCGTCGAAAAGGAACTCGGTCGCCTTGCCAAGGCAGCCCGTGACGGTTCGCTCGGCATGGCGGACATGCAGGGCGGCACCTTCACCATCACCAATGGTGGCGTCTACGGTTCACTAATGTCTTCGCCGATCCTCAACGCACCGCAGTCGGGCATTCTCGGCATGCACAAGATCCAGGAGCGCCCGGTCGCCATCGGCGGTCAGGTCGTCATCCGCCCGATGATGTATCTTGCGCTCTCCTACGATCACCGTATCGTTGACGGCAAGGAAGCCGTGACCTTCCTCGTTCGCGTCAAGGAGAGCCTCGAAGATCCGGAACGTCTGGTTCTCGATCTCTGATCGGTATTGCTTTTCGTTTCAGCGGGGCTTCAAGTGAACCCCGCTGAAAGACCACCCGGGAGAGCAGACGTGCAGCCGACATTTCTTGCCGCTTCGCCTTTTTTGCCGCTTATCGGTCTAAGCGTTTTTCTTCTCGTCGCGCATGTCCTGTTGCAGGGGATGACGGCGACCAGAGAACTGGGGCGTGATTGGAATGCCGGTCCGAGAGACGGTGAGCAGAAGCCGCAGGGCACGCTCTCCGGTCGCGCTTCGCGCGCATCGGCGAATTTCCGGGAGACCTATCCGGCTTTTCTGGCACTGGCCTTCGGCGTTATCATGGCGGGTGACCCGGCCGGACTTGCGCTTATCGGTGCGTGGCTCTGGTTGATCTGCCGCATCATCTATATTCCGCTCTATCTGGCTGGCGTGCCCTATATCCGGTCTTTCGTCTGGTTGGGTTCAATGCTTGGACTTGCGCTGATGTTTGTCGTGTTGATGTTCTGAGGTCTGATGTGGTGTACCAATATCTTATCGAACTGACATCGCTGATGGCCATTTTCGCTTTCGCAATCGTATCGCCGGGCGCCGACCTTGCGATGGTCATGCGCCAGGCCATGGTGCACGGGCGCAAGCAGGCCATCATCACCAGTTTCGGTGTCGGAACATCGTTGATGTTCCACGTCACCTATACGATCCTCGGACTTGGCCTCATCATTTCCCAGTCGATCTATCTCTTCAACATCGTCAAATGGCTGGGTGTCGCCTATCTGATCTATATCGGTATCAAGGCGCTGCGCGCCGGCAAGACCGAATTGCCGACGGCGGAAGGTGGTGAGGACGGCGTTCGAGCCAAAAGCGACCAGACCGGGCTCAAGGCCTTCACGCTCGGTTTTGCCGCAAACGCGCTCAACCCCAAACCGGTGTTCTTCTTCCTGTCGATCTTTTCGACGGTGGTTCACGCGCATACACCTGTTGGCGTCAAGTTCGGATATGGGCTCGTCATGGCAAGCTGCCTTATCCTGTGGTTCGTCGGCGTCAGCCTGTTCATGACGACGCCGCGCATGCGCGCCGCATTTCAGCGCGCCAGCCAATGGATCGACCGCACCAGCGGCGTGGTCTTCATCGCACTCGGTATAAAACTCGCAACGGAAAAAGCGGCCTGAGTTTCAGGTCAAACGGAAGCAGGGCGGTTCAAATCCTGCCCGATATCAATCAGGAACAGAAACATGGCATATGATGTAGTTGTAATCGGAACGGGTCCCGGTGGTTATGTTTGCGCGGTCAAGGCGGCACAGCTCGGCCTCAAGGTCGCAGTGATCGAAAAGCGCGCGACCTATGGCGGCACCTGCCTCAATGTCGGCTGCATTCCTTCCAAGGCGTTGCTGCACGCCTCCGAAACCTTCGCGCATGTGGCCCACGGCGTTGATACGCTTGGTATCGAAGTCGCCGCTCCGAAGCTGAACCTCGAGAAGATGATGGGGCACAAAGACGGCGTGGTGAAAGCCAATGTCGACGGCGTTGCTTTCCTGTTCAAGAAGAACAAGATCGATGCTTTCCAGGGCACTGGCAAGGTGGTTTCCGCCGGCAAGGTTTCCGTCACCAACGACAAGGGTGAGACCCAGGAGATCGAAGCCAAGAACATCGTCATCGCCACCGGTTCCGATGTTGCCGGCATTCCGGGTGTCAAGGTCGATATCGATGAAACCGTCATCGTGTCCTCCACCGGTGCGATTGCTCTTTCCAAGGTTCCGGAAAAACTCATCGTCGTTGGCGGTGGTGTCATCGGTCTCGAGCTTGGTTCGGTCTGGTCGCGTCTTGGCGCGAAGGTGACCGTCGTCGAATATCTCGACAACATTCTCGGTGGCATGGATGGCGAAGTTTCCAAGCAGTCGCAGCGTCTGCTCGCCAAGCAGGGTCTCGATTTCAAGCTTGGCGCCAAGGTGACGGCCGTTGAAAAGACCGCTGCCGGTGCAAAGGTCGTATTCGAGCCGGTCAAGGGCGGCGCGGCTGAAACGCTGGAAGCTGATGTCGTGCTGATCTCCACGGGGCGCAAGCCCTACACCGAAGGTCTCGGCCTTGCGGAAGCCGGTGTTGTGCTCGACAGCCGCGGGCGTGTCGAGATCGACGGCCACTACAAGACCAATGTCGATGGCATCTATGCGATCGGCGATGTGGTGAAAGGCCCGATGCTGGCACACAAGGCGGAAGATGAGGGCGTTGCGCTTGCTGAAATCCTCGCCGGCCAGCGTGGCCATGTGAACTACGACGTCATTCCGGCCGTCGTTTATACGCAGCCGGAAATCGCTTCCGTCGGCAAGACAGAAGAGGAACTGAAGGCCGCTGGCATCGCCTACAAGGTCGGTAAGTTCCCGTTCACCGCCAATGGCCGCGCCCGCGCCATGCAGGTGACGGATGGTTTCGTGAAGATCCTCGCCGACAAGGAAACCGACCGGGTTCTCGGCGGCCATATCGTCGGCTTCGGCGCCGGCGAAATGATCCACGAGATCACCGTGCTGATGGAATTCGGCGGTTCTTCGGAGGATCTTGGCCGCACCTGCCACGCGCATCCGACCATGTCGGAAGCCGTGAAGGAAGCAGCACTTGCCACCTTCTTCAAGCCCATCCACATGTGATTGGCATCGAGACCGACGTTCGAATATTAAATTTCAGTCATCTGTTGAACCCCGGCTTGCCATGCAGGCCGGGGTTTCTCATACTCGTGCCATAGCCTGTCTAACCTTTTGATAAAAGGCAATAAAATGGCATCTTTCAGTCAAGTTTCCTTTTCCATTCCGCAGCGTGCCATTCACTGGGCAATGGCGCTTCTGATCTTCTTCAATCTGCTGTTTCCCGACGCCATGGCCCACGCCTACCGGCTGATGCGGCGGGGTGAGACGCTGACGCCGGACCAGATTTCTTCAGCCAATATCCATGCCTATGTCGGCTTTGCCATCCTGTTCCTTGCGGTTCTGCGTCTCTGTCTTCGCGTTTTCCAGGGCGTACCGCCGCATCCGGCCGAAGAACCGCGGCCGTTTCAGATTGCCGCGAAGGTAGCGCATTTCATCTTCTACGCCCTGTTCTTCGTCCTGCCGCTATCCGGCATCGCCGCTTATTATTTCGGGATTCAAACGGCAGGGCAGCTGCATTCCGGTCCGTTCAAGGTGTTGATGTGGGTGCTGATCGCCGGCCATGTCGCAGCCGTTCTGGTTCATCAGTTCTACTGGCGTACCAACATTCTCAAGCGCATGACACACGGCTGAGCGGCGGTTTGTCGCGTTTTCGGTTCGACGGAAAAAGACGATGGTGACCCTTGCCGCACCGGGCGGCTGGGGTACAGAGATGCGAAACAGCGAAGACATATTGCCGGGCGCCGACTGGTGCGATCGCTTTCAGGGAGAGATGATGACACCGGGAATGAACTCGCTCGATGTGAGCAGGCTTCTTCTCGATCATCCTCCGGCATGGATTAGCGGGCTGATGGCACTTCGAAACCGCGTCGTTTTGCTTTTTGGCTTAAAAACGGTCGAGTTGGTGGCCGGCGCTTCGGCAGGCGGATTTCCGATTCTGTCCTCCAGCCGGGAGCGGACCGTGCTGGGTTTCGATGACCGCCATCTCGATTTCCGGATCGTCGTTGACCTGGAAGAACAGGAATGCCGCCAGCTGGTGAGTGTCACCACCCTCGTGCGGCGCAAGAACCTGTTCGGGCGGCTCTATCTTTTTGCCGTCGGACCGTTTCACCGCCGTATCGTGCCGGCGACCATGCGGCCGTTCTGCACCGATGTCCGGCCTGTCAGCACCGAGACTGCGTGGTTCAGTCGACCCGCGTCAGGGTGAAGCCCTCTGCACGCAGCAGTTCGACAAGACCTTCCTCACCCGGCAGATGCAGTGCGCCGACGGCCATGAAGACATTGCCCTTGGTAAGCTCGGGGGTGGCCCTGTCGGCCATGACGTGATTGCGGTCGGTGATGATACGTTGTTCGAAGGCGGCGTAGCCCTGTTCGCTTTCTGCCGCTGTCTTTTTGGGGTCGATGCTTTTCAGCATGGGCATGGTCATGCCGATATCGCCGGCGACATAGAGATCGGTCATGGTCGTCATCACGTCGTCCATGCGGTCGCCGAGTTCCAGCGTTTCAATCAGCGCCTGTAGATGGAATTCCATCGGCAGTTCGGACATGGCCGTCAGCTGCTCCACCATGGTCTCCAGCCCGACAAGCCGCTTTCCATCCGCAATCGCGTCTTCGGCCAGCTTCTTGTCGAGAAAGGAGAGACCGGTTGCCTTGCGGGCGAATTCGCAGGCGGGCAGGGCGACGAAGCTCGACAGCATCCAGGGCTTCATCCGCGAAACCGCATTCAGCGGAATGCCGCGCTCCTTCAGGCCTTTTTCGAGGCGCGCGACATTTTCGGACGACAGGATGTCGGTGATCGATTTGCCATCCAGAAACATGGTGAGTTCTGGTTTGCTCAGCAGCGATGCCGCGACCTTCTTGTCGTCGACGATTTCGTCCGACTCCACGATGACAGTCGCTGCCTTTTCGAAAGCGGGGCTGGCGGCGGTTGGCATTTCCAGAACGCGCGGATCGGTGACATGCATGGTACCGAGAAGATAGGACGGGGCCGTGCCTGCCTTTTCGATGCGCCAGAAATTGCCCTTGCCGTTCGGAATGGCGGCCGCTTCCTGTTCGATCTTTGCGAAAGCTTGCGGATCGGTCTTGCGCATCTCCACGAGAATGTCGCTGCCCGTGCAGGCGATCTTCTGCTCCGCAGCCCCCGCTTCACTGAATGACAGCAGGGTCATGAGCAGGATGGCGACGGCGGTGACATGCAGGGCCGCCAGCAGCCAGAGCAGGGCGTCGCCGGTCTTACCCATCAGGGTGGCGGTGAGATTTTCGGGTTTTATCAGGCTGTGCATCGGTCCAATCCGGTTCTTGTTCGTTTATAGAACGGCGGTTTGGACGTCTGGTTAATGTTTACGGTTAACCAATTCCTGCTTCAGGCACGTGGGTGGGCGTTGTCGTAGATTTCCAGCAGTCGTGCGGTATCGACGCCGGTATAGACCTGTGTTGTGGAGAGGCTCGCATGGCCAAGCAGTTCCTGAATGGTGCGCAGGTCGCCACCGCCGGCCAGAAGATGGGTGGCGAAGGAATGGCGCAGCGCATGCGGGGTGGCGTTTTCCGGCAGGCCGAAAGCGCCGCGCAGCTTCTGCATTTCCCGCTGGATGATCGCGGGCTGAAGCTTGCCGCCTCGTGCGCCGAGGAACATCGGTTCATCCGCGGCCAGAGCATAGGGGCAGAGCTTCCTGTAGGTATCGACCGCTTCCGTCACTACCGCAAGCAGTGGCACGATCCGCGTCTTGTTGCCTTTGCCGGTGATGCGCAGGCTGCGGGTGCCGGGTGGAAAATCGGCTGGCGTGAGACCCAATGCCTCGGAAATGCGCAGACCGCAGCCATAAAGCAGCGAAAGAACCGCGGCATTGCGGGCGGCGATCCAGGGTTCTTCATTCAACTGTGCCTCGGCCGTGGTGATCTTCAGCGCCTGCCGGTCGGTGAGCGGTTTCGGCAGGGATTTCGGCTGTTTTGGCGCACGCATGGCGGTCGCACCCGCTGCGTTGACGAGGCCTTTCTTCTGCAGATGATGAAGAAGCGAGCGCAGTCCTGCCAGATGCCGGCCGAGCGAACGCGCGCCGGCGCCTTCCTTGCGCCGGCTGGCCAGAAAGGCGCGCAGATCGACAGGGCGCAGATCGGCTATATCTCTTATGGCCGCGGGCCTGCCGATATAGCCGGTGAGGAATCTCAGAAACTGGCGCGTGTCGCGCTCATAGGCCTCGACGGTGTTGTCGGCAAGGCGGCGTTCGCCGGCAAGGGTGGCGAGCCAGGACTGGCGCTCGTTCAGGAGATCGGGTTCGGCAAATGTCAGGATTTCGGTCACGCGGCGCTCCATTCCATCCCCCGAAACTATGCTCTTATGGTCAGTATTTGGTTAAGAGGTGGACTTTGCCGGGCGCGCCCACTACACCCGGGCGGTTTCCTTTTTCCTGTCGCCGGGGCATGGTCGCCACATCATGGCAAAAGATTCGTCCGATCTGTTTGGGGCTCTGTTTGACCCGCCGTCGCCCACGCGCACGGTGCCCGTTCTGGTGCCCCTGCCGGCTCCGGGGCCTTATAGCTACGCCGTGCCCGAGGATATGGTGGTCGAGACCGGTTCCGTCGTGCAGGTACCGCTCGGTCCGCGGCAGGTTTTCGGCGTGGTGTGGGACGATGCCGGCGAGAAGGGCGTCGATCCGAAGAAGCTGCGGCCCATCACCAAGAGTTTCGAGTGCCCACCGCTGAAGGTGGAGATGCGCCGCTTCGTGGACTGGGTCGCTGCCTATACGCTGTCTCCGCCCGGCCTCGTGGCGCGCATGGCGCTGCGTGCGCCTGCCGCCTTCGATCCCGAACCGATGATCGAGGGGCTGCGGCTGACCGAAGGCAGGCCGGAGCGCCTGACCCCCGCCCGCGAGCGGGTAATGGAGCTGGCGGCCGAAGGCCAAGGCTGGACGAAGAGCGGGCTTGCCCATGCCGCCGGCGTCTCGACCAGCGTCATCGATGGTCTCGTCAAGCAGGGCGTGTTCGAGACGGTCTTTCTGCCCGCGCCACCCGTCGTGGCCGAGCCCGACCCTGATTATGTCGAGCCACGTCTGGAAGGCCCGCAGAAGCAGGCTGCTTCGGAGATAATTGAAGATGTGCGCAAGGGTGGCTTTCATGTCTCGCTGATCGACGGCGTGACCGGGTCCGGCAAGACCGAGGTTTATTTCGAGGCGGTGGCCGAAACGCTGCGACAAGGCAAGCAGGTCCTTATCCTGCTGCCGGAAATCGCCCTGACGGCGGCGTTTCTCGAGCGTTTTCAGGATCGCTTCGGTGCGAAACCGGCAGAATGGCATTCGGATCTGTCGCCGCGCATGCGGGAAAAGGTCTGGCGGCAGGCGGTGACGGGCGAGGTGAAGGTGGTGGCCGGCGCGCGCTCGGCGCTTTTCCTGCCCTTCGACAATCTAGGCCTCATCATTGTCGATGAAGAGCACGACCCGGCCTACAAGCAGGAAGACCGCGTCTTTTATAATGCCCGTGACATGGCTGTCGTGAGGGCGCGGATCGCCGAATTCCCAGTCGTGCTGGTTTCGGCCACGCCGTCGGTGGAAAGCCAGGTCAATGGCAGTTCGGGGCGTTACAACACCATCCACCTGCATACCCGCTTTGGCGATGCGGCGATGCCGGACCTGCATCTCGTCGATATGCGCCGCCATCCGCCAGAAAGGGGAGGGTTTCTCTCGCCCGTCCTGCTGCGCGGCATCGGCAAGACCATCGAAAAGGGCGAGCAGTCCCTGCTCTTTCTCAATCGCCGCGGTTATGCGCCGCTGACGCTCTGCCGGGTTTGCGGTCACCGTTTCCAATGCCCACAATGTTCCAGCTGGCTGGTGGAACACCGTTTCCGCAATCAATTGCAGTGCCACCAATGTGGCCACAACGAGCCGACGCCCGACCATTGCCCGGAATGCGGAACCTTCGATCACCTGGTGGCCTGTGGGCCGGGGGTGGAGCGGATCGCCGAGGAGGTAGAGAAACATTTTCCGGAAGCCCGCACCATCGTGCTGTCTTCCGATCTCATGGGCGTCAAGCGGCTGCGTCTGGAGCTTGAGGCAATCGTCAAGGGAGAGGCGGATATCGTCATCGGCACGCAGCTCGTCGCCAAGGGACATAACTTCCCGCTGATGACGCTCGTCGGCATCGTCGATGCCGATCTCGGCCTTGCCAATGGCGATCCGCGCGCGGCGGAGCGGACGTTCCAGTTGCTTTCGCAGGTGACCGGCCGTGCCGGACGAACGGGGTTGAAGAGTCACGGCCTGCTGCAGACCTACCAGCCGCAGCACCCGGTGATGCAGGCGATCGTCTCCGGTGACGCCTCGGCCTTTTATGAAAGAGAGATCGTCGAGCGCGAAAAGGCCGTCCTGCCGCCATTCGGCCGTCTCGCCTCGATCATCGTCTCCGCCGATACGCGCGCGGAGGCGGAAACCCATGCGCGTGGATTGCGAGCCGCGGCCCCGCAGGTCACCGGCATCATGATTCTCGGCCCGGCGGAAGCGCCGCTGGCGCTCATCCGCGGCCGTCACCGTTTTCGTCTGCTGGTGCACGGTCGGCGCAATTCCGACATGCAGTCTTTTCTTCGCACGCTTCTTTCCAGTGGCCCGAAGGAGCGTGGCAGCGTGCATGTGCAGCTCGATATCGATCCGCAAAGTTTCCTTTGAACTTTGCCAGAGAGGGCGTTTTCCCGCTGTCGTGACCGTGTCATAACGCGAGCGAACAACACAATGATTTGGGGAACGAGATGGAGTTTTATTTTCCGGCCGAGTTCGGCGAGCAACTGGCCTTCGGCGCGGCGGTGGTATCAGCCATCATCGGCCTGTTTTTCATGTTTGCGCTTCGCGCCTTCGGTCTGCAACCGGCCGGCGAGCGCAGGGATGGTTACGCGCTCGCGCGCTCGTCGCTTGCCGGCTTTTATCTCGGTCTCGGCGCTGCCGCGCTCCTTCTCGCACAGCCCATGGTCTATCTCGCCTTTGGTGCGGCATTCGGCCTCAGCGTCTTCGGCGGCATTCTCTCCATGCTGTCGGATGGTGGCGCAACCATGCGGAATTTCTTACTTCTGGTTGTGCACTTTCTGCTGTCCGCACTCGCGTTGAGCTACGTCTTCGGGCTGGTCTGAAGCGGGCTTTTTGGCATTTGTGCCGCAGATACGCCGCATCCTGAGCGAAATCGGAAAATTTAAACGCATTCCCCCTTGCCCAAACGGCGCTTTCCGCTATTCGCGTGTTGCGAGTCCCGG
>Ga0209282_1000286_pt1 | contig 25087 bp, 11 predicted proteins | sample Mtrugardesep15_FD_187529 | JGI IMG/M metagenome (GOLD analysis project Ga0209282, IMG submission 187529) | Root nodule microbial communities of legume samples collected from California, USA - M. trunc garden sep15 (SPAdes) (version 2) | ecosystem: Host-associated > Plants > Roots > Nodule...
TACCCTAAAAAAAAAAGTATTTGTCTACTACTTCCCTAAATTGTAGGAGAGTGTTAATTATACATCATAATCATTAGCTTACATATCCATATAGACGCAAAGAAGGGTCTAACAAGTATTTGTCTACTACTTTCCTAAAAAAAATAAAAAATATTTTTCCACTAATCTTTTTTGGCAAAAAAAAAAAAAAGAATTTGTCCATTAAATACTCTAAACAAAAAAGTATTGCCCATTAAACAATCATATTCCATTATCTTCTCCAACTTTATCAACGATGTTTGCATTTCCATATAGACGCAATTCAAATATGTAAGGCTCATGAAAAGAAAAAAGAGGATATTTATGTGGCATGTACTAAGATTAAAATTCATATCTAGAGCTTAACTTCTTTATTTCATCTAACTTAAATCCAAAAAATAATTTCAAAGAAATATCTAAAAACGTCAAATTAAAAACATGAGAAATGCTAACTTGTATCTTTAAGTCGACGCAAGTTAAGACACAAGTTAATTAGTCAAAAGTAGAAACATTAGTAATTTTAAGTCTTCAATGTCCTACAGTTTGCCTTAAAAAAAGTGCTATGGTTTAAACATCAATTAAAAAAACATTAACAAATCTTATCTATTATTAGCGTTTAGGCAGACACCCCTATTTTTTATCGTGTTGACGTGTATAAATTACGAACAATAGTTTTAATGAAATTTTAATTTTGATTAGACTTATTTTGATTAAAATTATAGACAAAGATATTTTGCATTTTCCTATTATAACAAAAAATATTCATATTTATTTAGTTATACCAACAATATAACGCTATAATATAAATTTTTTTATCTTTTTTCTTCAAAAAAAAAATATCTTTTTGAATGACAACAGCAAAATACTAACAATATTTTGAGCAAATTTGTTTAACGATATATTTAAAAGTGTAAAAGTCATCCTAAAACAATATATTTCATGTAGATATAGATTACACGACACTTATGCGGCAGAATTCGACAAAGAATTAAATCGCTATTAATGAATAAAAGAATGCTAGAAACACTAACATTTTTATTTAAATATTATATCCTATTAATTGAAAATTCTAAGTTTCACCGAAATTTCCAAGTTTAGTAGAATTCCTTTGAATACTTTGTCCTCTTATTATTATTATTATGTTAAGCGGAATTTAGTAGAATTTATTTAAATACTACTATTATGTAGAATACGACTATTGTTTAGTAGAATTTATTTAAATACTACTATTATGTTAATCCTCTTATGTTGCAGATCTATTTAATTTGTGAATTATTTTTTAGAATGCGTGTTTGTTGTATAGAAAATGTTAACATGTGCCTTTAAGATATAAGTTAATGAGTCAAAAATAAAAACATTTTGTTGTAATTAATGCATTTGAATTTTTTGTTTTTACTTTTTGATTAATTAAATGCATAAAATTTAAGAAAATATTTTTATTTTTGGGTTGCTTAACATGTATCCTTAAGACACAAGTTATCATTACTTTTATTGTATTTACACGTAAATCATTGTGGTAGAGAGAAGCTAAAATCATAATTAAGGAGGATGCATTTCCGTCAATGCAAGAATTAAAAGAATAAGTAGTCAATTTGGTTCATAAAACTATCACTATTTCGTCAATTTAGTCCTTAAACTATCATAAAAACAACCAATTTTACATAAAGAGACTAAATTGTTGAATGAGAGAATAATTTAGAGATCTTTAAGTTGATTTTAATAGTTTAAAGAGTAAGTTTCTGAGAATGTTAGTTTACATATCCATATAGACGCAAAGAAGGGGCTAACAAGTATAAGTCTACTACTTTCCTAAATAAAATTATTTGTTTACTATTTCCCTAAATTGTAATAGAGTGTTAATTTATACATCATAATCATTAGCTTACATATCCATATAGACACAAAGAAGGGGCTAAAAAAGTAGATGTCCACTAATATTTTTTGGCAAAAAAAAAAGTATTTCTCCATTAAGTATTGCCCATTAAACAATCATATTTCATTATCTTCTACAACTTTATCAACGATGTTTGCATTTTCATATAGATGCAATTCAAATTTATACGGCTCATGAAAGAAAGAAAAAAAAAAAAAAAAAAAAAGAGGATATGTATGTGGCATGTACTGAGATTAAAATTCATAGCTAGAGCTTAATTTCTTTATTTCATCTAAGTTAAATCCAAAAAATAATTTCAAAGAAATATCTTAAAACATCGAATTAAAAACATGAGAAATGCTAACTTTTATCCTTAAATCGGCACAAGTTAATTAGTCGAAAGTAGAAAAACATTAGTAATTTTAAGCCTTCAATGTCCTACAGTTTGCATTAAAAAAGTGCTACGGTTTAAATCAATTAAAAAAACATTAACAAATCTTATCTATTATTAGCGTTTAGGCAGACACCACTATTTTTTCATTGCGTTGATGTATATAAATTACGAACAATAGTTTGAAAGAAATTTTGATTTTGATTAGACTTATTTTGATTAAAACTATAGACATAGATAATTTGCATTTTCCTATTATAACAAAAAATATTCATATTTATTTAATTACACCAACAAACAATATAATGCTATAATATAAATTTTTATCTTTTTGAATGACAACAACAAAATATTAACAATATTTTGAGCAAATTTGTTTAACCGTATATTTGAAAGTGTAAAAGTCATCTTAAAACAATATATTTCATGTAGATATAGATTACACGACACTTATGCAGCAAAATTTGACAAAGAATCAAATCACTAATAATGAATAAAAGAATGCTAGAAACACTAACATTTTTATTTAAATACTCTATCCTATTAATTGAAAATTACAAGTTTCACCGAAATTTCCAAGTTTAGTAGAATTCCTTTGAATAGTCTATCCTCTTATTATGTTAAGTGGAGTTTAGTAGAATTTATTTAAATACTACTATTATGTAGAATATAACTATTGTTTAATAGAATTTATTTAAATACTACTATTATGTTAATCCTCTTATATTGCAGATCTATTTAATTTGTGGATTTTTTTTTAGAATGTGTATTTGCTGTATAGAAAATGTTAATATGTGCTTTTAAGATATAAGTCAATGAGTCAAAATTAAAAATATTTTGTTGTAATTAATGTATTTGAATTTAATTTTTTTTACTTTTGATTAATTAAATGCATAAAATTTAAGAAAATATTTTTATTTTTGGGTTGCTTAACATGTATCATTAAGACACAAGTTATCATTACTTTTTATTGTATTTACAAGTAAATCATTGTGGTAGAGAGAAACTAAAATCATAATTAAGGAGGATGCATTTCCGTCAATGCAAGAATTAAAATAATAAGTAGTCAATTTGGTTTATAATACGATCACTATTTCGTCAATTTAGTCCCTAAATTATCATGAAAACTACTAAAAAAAATTCATATTGAGAGACTAAATTGTTTTTTATTTTATGGGTAATATTAACCGGTGCCCCCGGGACACTGGTTAAGGAAGCAAATATAGTAATACCACGTCGAAATTTGTGCAGTCAACTCGTTAAAAGTCTAAAAAGTATATCTTTTATTTTAAAACTTTATTTTTTTGGTTACCTTAACTAGTGTCTCGGGGACACTGGTTAACATGACCTTTATTTTATTTGCTTTATTGCAGTTTTGGTCCCTCTATTTTTACCATCGATGAAATTGTAACAAAATTCCCGTAAAAACTTCATTTGAAACATATCATGTCACAATATTTTAGACAAAATATTTGATAGAGGGACCAAAATTGTCGAATTTTATAATAGGGGACCAATTTCACAAAATGATGAAAATCGGGGGACCAAAACTGCAATTAATTTTATTTTATGAGAAATACAACATTAACCTTAATTAATCACTACTATATTAAAATTAAATAAGGCTAAATTGCATTTTTGGTCTTTAATTATTTACGTAATATCACTTTGCTCCCTTAATTAAAATTCGATTTATTTTGGTCCCTTAACTTCTATCCGTTACATATTTTCGTCCTTTTTGTTAGTTTTAATTCAAAAACGTTAGATTTTCTTCCTCTTCTTCTCCTCTTTTTCATCATCGTATCATCTCCATAAACCTTGAACAACAGGAATCCCTGAAAAATTCCAGAAGAAAATGAAATAAAACCTAACGTTTTTGAATTAAAATTAACAGAAAAAACGAAAACGTGTAACGGAGAGGAGTGAAAGGACAAAAATAAATCAAATTTTAATTAAGGAACCAAGACGTTACTACCTAAACAGGGGACAAAAATGTAATTTAGCCATTAAATAAATAATGTACTCAAAAAATAATTGAACAGGTAAATACACAATGAACGGGAATAGGGAGGAGGTTGAAGTGGCATAGTTGTTTTCTTCTGTTGCTTCATAGCTAGCTAGCAGCAATGTCGAGTGGTTGCAGCATCAGAGCAATCTGGATTCTTAACAACATCGACGCCGTCGTTTTCTCCAGGTAACCACCTTCTCCTAACACTCTCTCCCAATTAGATCCAAATTCATTATTACTTATATTTATCATTACTACAGGAGATTCCCGGTAGTAGAAAAGCGTTGGCGAACATCTTGCAACTCCAACAATGACACCACCGATCAAATCTTCTCTTCTTTACCATCTGACTCTGAACTAGCTGATGCTTTTCTCAACAGACGACTTAAGGAAGGATCTGCGCGTGGATTTGGTATACGAAAAAGTAATTCATCTATAGGATCAGATTCATGGGTGGATGATCCAATTACTCGTCATATAATAGGTCTTTATATTAACAAAGAACGCGACGACGATAAGAATCTTTTGTGGCCTTTAATCCTGCACATTAAGGGTCATTACAGTCTACTTGTTCTGCCAATGGTTGAACCTAAGCATGTAAAGGCTTATGAAAGGTTATGTAAAACACCTGACTGCGGTAGTTCTATTGGTCTCGATGATAGTTTGTCTTCGCTATTGCTTGATCTTCCGGCAATAACAGGGTATGCTAAGTTACTTTATCTGCAAATGGTTCAAACATTTAGGAATTACAGTTTTAGATTGATTGGTTGTCATTAGTATTATATTTTTTTAATTGGATGGTTACTCTTTACTTGATTGGGTAACTGACCTTGAAGTGATTTTCAAAATATGTGTGTGAACATTACAACATTTTGCTAAGAATGCTTATCGAATGAGGTTTTGTCAGATTGTATTGGCATTAGTAAAGGTAATTGGGACCTAACCTATCTTACATCCTATAATTGTTTATTCTTAACTTCTTAAAATTTGGGTTGGGCATAACTCATCCTTACAAAATTGGGCTTGTAAGGCAAGGATTGCTCTCACTTATAAACTCATGTTCATGCCGTATCTCATCCAATGTGGGACTCTTAACACACCCTTCACGCCTAGGACTGGACATCCGGAGCGTGACCAGATAGCAGGTACCCCAAGTCCCCAACAGATCTTGGATAGGCTTTGACACCATATTAAGATGTTATTTGGGATTAAAAAAATGCCACTAGCATTCTTCATAGCTAAACAGAATTTTGGCAGTAAGTGGGAATAGGGCCCTTGCCACTTGCATAAAGAAGCATCTTAAAGAAAATATACGCTCTTTTGTTGGTTTCCATCTAACAACTTAAACTTTAAGATGGTTGGTTCTAGATAGGTAGAGTACTTTTAAAATAGGAGCTCTTGCGCTTTTCCTGTTGTGCAAGGCTGTAAGCTTTTACTTGTCAACCTCGTCTCTATGCAGACTCATTTCCCTTTAAGTTTAGGGTAGAGGGTGAGATCATGACTTAAATTTTCCTATTTTACGTTTGTGCTTGTTGAATTGTTTGGCTAAATAGAAATCCCCTAACCCTATGCCCTTCTTACAATTATAATGTGCTCAGAGCACCTTCAGTGTGGTTTATGTGTACTAAAGAGAGTTTGTTTGCAGGCTGATGTTGGTGGAATTTTGCTTCATCGTATGTACCTTTTACGCAAGTTTTGCTTCTCATTTCACAGGGCATTTATGATTGCACATACCATTGGTGACATAATTACCGGTGACACGGTTGAACCTGAAGTGATCATGGCTGCAGCTCCCTCTGTGGGTGGACTGTTTGATTCATTAACCGGCAGTATAGGCATGTCTTCCCGGGCCAAACCGGTATCTCCACAAGTTGCTTCTTCCTCTCCTTTGGGAACAATTGGACAAGGATCTGTCACAGCCGATACTCCAAAAATAGGGTCTAGGCCTTTAGACAAAGATGCGCTCAGAACATTTATCAGTAGCTCAATGCCCTTTGGTTGGTAACTTTTATTATGGTATTTCTCGTCTCATATTTTTGTTTTCATTTTACAAGTTATGCTGGAAATTTTCTATTGCTTGCAAATTTAATCTTTCGATGTATATTTATATACAGGCACACCCTTGGACCTTAATTATTCCAATATTTTTACCATCAAGACGAATGGCTTTTCCGCTTCAGATTTGGCACCAACAGACCAGAAGCAACCAGCTTGGAAACCATATCTATACAAAGGAAAGCAGAGAATGATTTTTACGACTCATGAGATTGTTCATGCGGCTCTGTATGATAGAGATGAGATTCCGGATATTATATCAGTTTCGGGTCAAATAAATTGTAGAGCTGATCTGGAAGGGTTGCCTGATGTATCATTTCCGTTAACAGGATTGAACATAGCAAAACTTGAGGTTTCTTCATACCATCCTTGTGCTCAAGTTTCAGACCAAGGTCCAGATAAGCAGGGGGTGGTGTTTTCTCCACCGTTAGGTAATTTTGTGTTGATGCGTTATCAGGCAACCTGTGCCCTTGGACCTCCTGTAAAAGGATTCTATCAGTTGTCAATGGTTTCTGAGGATAAAGGTGCATTTCTATTCAAGTTGCGTCTGATGGGAGGATATAAGTCTCCTTTGACAATGGAGTTCTGTACTGTGACTATGCCCTTTCCTAGGAGGAGGATTGTATCCTTGGACGGTACTCCTTCCATAGGAACAGTTTCAACTTCAGAGCACTCTGTTGAATGGAAAATTGTGACAAGTGGACGGGGGCTGACTGGAAAGAGTATTGAAGTGACATTCCCAGGGACAATCAAGTTTGCACCATGGAAAAACCAAACACTGTCTTCCTCTAGGTCATTCGTTGGAACAATTGTTGAAGATGATAGTGATAACGAGGCAGAAAATGCTAGCAACATGGTTAATGAAGAACATTTGATGGAGAAAATGAACAAGGATCTTCCTCCAGTTGATCTAGAGGAGCCATTTTGCTGGCAAGCATACAATTATGCTAAAGTACATGCCTCCCCATTATTATATTCTCTTTTAGTATTTTATAAAGTTTGCATTTCTTTGTTAATGGAAATCCCTTTGATTATTTCCTTTACATTTCACATTAGTTTATGATGTTGATAATTTAATTATGTCTTATTACATTGTATTGTTAGTGTTGAAATTTTAGGGCTTGGATGGACAAGAGACAAAAATAATATACTTCACTAATAGGACTCTGAATAACTGTGTTGCTGAGATGATAAAAAACATTGGTCTAATACTACTGTTTTTAATAATATGTAGACCAGATACCATGCACCAATCACCGTACACCTTGTACAAGTGGACGCTCAATTGGACCCCTAATGTAACCAGACTCCTAAGTTCCTGACAACCTAGAATCTTAGCATTGTTATCATGTTCACTTTTAAACAAAATTTAGAATTTCTCCAAAATGTTTCTATCTGCTGAATTTGTCAATCTTAATTGTTCAAGTTTATAATTTCTCATATGTGATCTGATCACCATTTGAATTTTAGGCATTAAGAATTTGGTTACATATCTTATATCCCAAGGAAGATAATTTACTCATTTTCTTCTTGTATTATTCTCTAATCTGTCCAAATATTACTCCTTGGTGCTTAGAGTTGTAGCAGTTATCTTTCCGAGTGCAGTAATTACATATCTTTAATGCACCTTAAAGTTCCAATTCTGTGACAAAAGTTTTCTTACATAGATACATATATTTATATCATTGCAGGTATCATTCAAGATTGTTGGGGCATCAATATCTGGAATTTCGATTGATCCTAAATCTGTGAGTCTCTTTCACTTTTGGTTGATACTCTTATTTTTTTTTTTTTTGAAACAGCAAATTTGATCTCTGCTCAAGATGAACAGAGACCGGAGAAACTGAGAATACAAACACAAGGTGCCGTATATAGGTGGAACACCCAGAAATAAACACCTCTGAAGACAACACCCACCAAAATACACCTTAATTCTTATTTTAGATAAAGAATTAAGATCCATAGAATTTTAAGTATCACAAATTGACAATTATATGCTATTTGAGTGTAATGGATAATCAACTTATGTTTCTTTTATTGTTCCATACCATAGCCATTTCTTGTAGTGTATTTGTCCTACAATTTGTCTGTTATTCTGTCTGATAATTTGTGTATTTTGCAGGTGAGCATCTATCCCGCTGTAAAAGCTCCTGTGGAGTTTTCAACTCAGGTATTTGTTTGTTTTTGTGTATGTGTGTGTATGATCAATGATTAAAATTTTAAGCAAACTTCTGCTCTCTCCAGTGAATATTTATTCATTATCTATTTATTCATTATCTCCAACTATTTCTTGCCATAACCAGGTTACTTCTGGAGACTATATTTTATGGAATACTCTTGGCAAGTGCCCACATGTTGCTACAGTGTAAAAATTGAAATGCCCATCGAGAGGCATATGAATCTTAATGGCGGGGCACTGTTGGATGTCTCATAGAAACTCTGAAATGATGTTTTTTTATTCTTTGCCAAGTAATGTGAACACAGCCAATTGAATCAGGTGTTTGAGTGGTTTGATCAGAAAGTAATGAATGTTCTTTTTTTAGTTTCAGCATATCAAATTGGTTAATTTATTTATTAAAATGGTGTGACACAAGTATAAATATTTGTGTCTCTTGACAGTTTGGTAGGAGATTTGATATCTGGTTGATGTGTATACACAAATAAATGTTGGTACAGGTAATTCCCTAACTGGATCTCTATTACTTAGAGGAAAATCCCTCTCTTAAAATAAATATTGGCCAGATTCACTAGCTAAAAATTTTCATCACTTGAGCCACTAGAGAGAATCCATTAAGCAGGTAGTGAGCTATTTGGTGATAAATAATCAAACAATCGGATTGCATCTTCAATTTTCCACTCCCTTGTATTGATTTTATTTTATTTTTTTATGGAAAGGGAGTGTGTGCGAGTTGTTTATTTCGAAGAGTATATTGATTCAAACTAACAGTCAGTAGTTGTTCATCCTTCAAAAAAGAAACTGTGAGTAGTTATTCTAAGACACAAGATTCATGAGACCACTAAAAATTCTCAAGTAAAGTTGGTATTGCATCAAAATGATGGTTATGTAACAATTTCTTGAATTTTTTAAGCGAATTTTTTTTGTATTCGTAACATTTGTTCTGGAGAATGAGAATTAGACGAAGGACAAGAAATAAACTCCTTAATACTATTTCCATAAGCCATTTTGTACAACAAAAAAAAAATAAAAAAATTTAACTACTATATCATTATCTTTTGATTAAAATGTAACTAACTTCTAAATTTGTTGAGAATTTTCCTCACCTGCAATCTCAAAAGCTCACCAAAATTCTAATTTTATCTCTTCCAAATCTCAAAATTGTGACAGGATTTGTTCGGATTGTACAATTTGGATATATTGAGAAGAAAAAAAAATCAAGACTTTTTGCACGTCCAAATTGTAAAATTATGTCTATATTGTTAAAATAATTTTTTTTTAGAGGAGATTATTTTATCATTTCATGACTTTTTTTTACCAAATCATTTCATTACGTGTATTTTAATTTTTTTTTTTCCACCTTACTTTTGTATTGTTAACATTCACCTTCTTTTAATTGATACAAATTTTTGTTTCTTTACTGTCTCCCCAACACATTTTGTCTTTTTGTGCATATCAGGAAGAAAGTACACAAATAATACATAACATTTCCTCTTCATCCGTTATCTGAAAATAAAATATAATAACAGAGACGGTACAAACCAAAATGATTGGAGGGTGACTCAACCGATAAGATAAGCTTAGTAACGAAAACGCCACAGTGCTTCGCATCTGAAATCAAAATCATGACTGCGTTGCTTTCTCTTTACAGTAGATTATTTCAAATGGAAACAAAACACTGCTCTTTTCATTTCTAAAATAGGCATTGCAATTCAAATTCCATTTTAGAATGAAAACAACAATTCACTGTTTCCATTTCAAACTATTTGTCAAGGAAGTTAATGCTGACGAATTCTTGATTTTCATTTTCCAACAATCGAATTGATTCTGGTCTCTGTATGTAATTAGCAATGTTTTTTTTTTACTAGGCACTAGCATTATTATAGACTAATGTTCATACTTATTTTACTAGTTGTAAATTAGTTTCCTCTTCAGTAAAACTGCGTATCAGTAATCTCCAATCAAGCTTTTAGGATGCTTTCCCAAGTATGTAGCTTGGATTTTATCCAAGATTTGATTGCAGAAAGTTCCCCTAGGAAAATATCTTCCTTTTAAGCACCTAGAAAGCAGACTTGTCCTCGTTCTATATGATTCATGCTACCCTTATTTTGTCAACATAGTAAGATTAAACTTCTCGAATGTACGAAAGCCCGTGCCTCTCTCCTTTTTTCCTCTCCAAAAAGAGCTCCGTGAAATCCAATGAATTTTCCTTTCACTGTTTTTACTTCGCCGCCTAATTTCAGTTTCAATGTGATCACACAAGTTATCTGGATTCATGAAACTGGCTAATTTGATTAAAAATGATCTTATCATTTTGTGCTCCACACTAAGTATTAGTCGTCCTTTTTTTTTATTTAGAAAAAACATAAGTATGTTACATCTACATTTCTCAACTCAGGGTTCCTTGTGGGCTTGTGGCTATACACTAGAATTAGTTGAAGCAAATGGAGTTTTTGAAATTTAATTTTGTCACTTGATATGATTTATTCTGCAGGAGTGCAGGGGATGCTGTGCTGGTCAACCGGCAGAAACCCTGTTAATTGTTCTGATCTTAATTTACTTTGTGCTTCATATGTCTCTAAATATAAAGATGAAGTATTTTGTTAACCATAGGAGCTGCTACGGAACGATCTCGTTTATGGAGTTTTCTTTACATTGGAATAAGATTACTGTCAAGGATAAGTTATATGTAAATTGGTTTGTGTATTAGAAAAGATAGTTAATGTGATTTATCATGTGTTATTCCTTTTCTATTTCTATATTCTCTTTTATGACCCCTCTCATTATTTATGACATTTTCACATTTTCTCTTTCCATCATTTTCCATTTGATTTTATGTGGTTTGTTTCTTCTTAAACATAACTTGACTGGTTCGAGAGAATCAAATCCATAAAAAGTAGCTATAGATAACTATTACCAAAGAGCAATGGAACCACAGAGGGAGGAGCGTGTGCACTGCTTGACTTTATTTGATTGAACTCGGAAACCGTTTGTGAACAGAAGTTGTGCACTAAAATGCAGAAAGACAAAGCATGCTTAGTTTGTGCAGCTAAGATCTGAATTAGAACCTAACAATGTTTGGCAAGCAACAATCATGGTCGTCATGATCATAATATCCTTTTGTTAAAAAAATTGAGTCGTCATTATATTTATTTACAATGCCAAAATTGGGTACAATTCTGTGAAAAGCTGAAGCTATTAACATTGACTCAGCTAATAACACATTTTCTGAAATTAAGATCTTGCATCGGTGGGGATCTCGCCTACATGTAAAGCTTCACAATTTATCTTTTTGTTACCATTGTGGTGAGTGTTTATCCCATTACTGTTAACATCCTTCATTCAGCATATCATAATTTCCTTAAACTTCTAATAATTTCTATTGTTTTATAATTTTTGTTTTTCATCAATAATATATTATTTATGTGTTGTGTGGTTCAAATAGCTAGAAATTAACAGAAAGTTGTCTTCTTTCTATATTATGTTTTCATTACACTCTTATAAAAACTCTACTCATTATCATGTTATTTTTTCTATTGAAACTATTGGAACAACATTGCTTACATTTAAAGAATGACATTGCGGTGTGTTTTAGTTTCAGGTAGGCTGTGAAATGAGCATGATCTAATTTCCTTTTGTCCTGATGAGAATATTCCAATGAAAACTCTAACGAGAAATTGTAATGATCTCGTGAGAATATAAAGAATTGTGGTCCTAAGCACACATCCTCTCCCCTCTCTTTTACATAACATAACTTAAATTTTCACTCTAATTAACCATCTTTGCATATGTAATCTTGCATAATTAGAGAGAATTGGACTAATAATAATTGCACTACCACCATCTTTAACTAGCTAATATAATGTCTATGATAATAGATTGTCTGCATAGTTTATAGTAATAAATTGTCTTTTTTTTTTTGTTTAAAAAATTGAATGCAAACTATTATATGCATATAAAATTTATCAGGATTAAATAGAAATCTTGCTAAAAATTATTCAAAAAAAAAAAATTCTTGCTATAAGTATTAACTGAAAATTTTAACCAAGATTTTCAATTTAAAATTTTCCCCGTACACTGCGTCTATATCTAATTTGAATATAGCAAAAATGTTATAAATATGGCCACCACCACTTAAACAAAGATAACAACAAATGTTGAAATACAAGACCTCACAGAATTGACTAAAAAGATTCAAATATAAAATATGTCTATTCATGGATCATCTAAAAAAAATAGTTTCTTTTTTATTTGAACGTACGATAAAACTAATTCAACTGAAAACTTTCCAACACTAATAATAGAATATATGAAATCAAATGAGATAAAACCATACCTTCTTGAATGTTTGTGTTAGATACGATACAATCACACAACATATTTCTTAGTTATAATCAAATTCCTCAAACTTTGAATTGAAAGTTTAGGTGATGAAATTTATTCAACAAACAATAAACAATGGTCGTTGACACTCGGTTGTCTAGATATATTTCTAATCTAACTTTTCCTCGTCTTCATATTATAGAGTTTGGTAAATCTCTTTACGCCGATATATTTCCATTTAGTTGTTTTTTGCATCCCACCGTTAACATTGTTTTGGCGTATTTGAAGATAACGGTGAACATAACATCTTCACCTTTATAGTTATAAAAGGCTAAAGCATTAGATTAAGTATTGTTAATTATAAACAGCAGAATAACAAGATAGTTTATCTATGTGACAATTGAACAAAGATTAAAGTAAAGTATTGTTTAAGTATCAATTATAGTTAAAAGTCGGCTAGAAAATGTTATATTGGTACTCATCTCACTAATCAAAAAGTAAAGATGAAATACTTAATCGACATATATAATATAGTAAATTGTGTCCCTATCATACCGGATAAAGTCATAACTAATGAATAGTAAGACATGTGTGAGAAAAAAATTACAATACAAAGTTAAAAGATATCATTCAAAAGTTGATTGAAGAAAGTGATGATAACTCAAAATAGTGGATCAAACCTTAGGTACCAATATACTCCTAAGTCACAAGTCTTTGGAAAACGAAATTGAATTAAATAGTTGCCATTTAATTTTTTTACTTTTTATTATTATTGTTTTTATTAGATATAATAAGAAAAAGTGATAAGTTATATAATAGTATGGTAGTCATTTTTAAAAGGTGACACATAAGCATGTTTAGTTTATAATGCTGAAGCATTTTTTGAGATGCCACCACATCGTAATGCTTTCTCAAGATTAGCCTAAGCAGCTTTGTTTACGGTAGAAATATAGATTTTTTTTGGTAGTGTGGTAGAAATATAGATTATTATTATTATTATTATTTTACGGTAATTATTATTATTATTATTATTATTATTATTATTAGGGTTTGTCTAACATGTACAATATTGCACATGTTAAAGCAACTATAAGTAATAAGTTTTTATTGAAAAACAACAATTATTTATTTGAAAGTTATATATTAATTACAAAATGTAAAAGTTCTAATGCAAAGTTACTATTTTAAACTTCTTAACATGTGTAAATTTACATACGATAGAACATCCCTTATTATTTCTCATTTTCGTAAAGGCTAAAATGCAAATATAGTGGATCAAACCTTAAAATCAGTGGTGACTCTAAATATGAACGGGATGAGCTACCACCCATAACTCATGCTTAATAGGGCACCAATTATTTTAGTAATACCTAGATATAATATGTATAAATATTTAGAGGTGAATTTTTTTTAATAATATATGTTAATAGTTAGATGAATACAATTTTTAGGTTCTTTGTACTCATATGTTTGCAATAGTGTCTTTTACACATTTGTGCAATAAAAAAAATAGATGAAAAAAAAGAGGCGTACTAAATAATTAATGTTGTTGATGTTTCTCATGTAATTTTAAAGTGGTAAATGATGTAATTTGTAACGTGCTCACAAAATAATAGATAATTGCAAAATTTTATGCAACTATTTATGTATAAAAAAAAGATCAATTATTTGATAGACGATAGAGATAGATAAATAATTGAAATAGGGGTTAAAATTATAATCACTTTGTATTTCTAATATATATATATATTTTGGTGGTTTGTATTTGTTAAAATGAATAAAATATTGGTGGTTGTGCATGAAATGTATGAATCAAAAATGCATATATTTAGTATACGAAGAGAAATTTGTATTTGACTGCAGATATATTGGTTGTTGATGCATGTAGTTGGTTGTTTTATTTGTAATTGAAAGACATGACTCCGAGAGTCATATTTTATTTGGAGAAACGGTCATTTTAGTCCATGAACGTGCACTTCATTGTTATAACGGTCTTTGACTAAAAAAAAAAATTCAAATGATTTCTGAATGTGCACCTCCGTTGGCCATTAATTTGACATATACTCTTCATACTAATTTTCAATGAATCACTCACCTTCTAGTTCTATGTATTCTCTAGTGCAATTTCGGTAGACTTAGATATATAAGAAACATAGAATTTACCTATAAGAAAACATATATTATAACCACATGGTCATTTGGAAAAACACATGTAATTTGCACATTGGATAAAAAACACTAGCAATGTCCAAAGAAAATTCCATTAGAGCATTTACCTCTTTAATCCTCGATAAATTTCTGGAAAATACACATTTTCAAAAGTATACTTGCTACATGAGATTACATGAGTAAATAAGTCGAAGATATCTAAAAGTTTACAAATCTTCTCAACTACCTTAATCTTCAAGTGAAGGTGTAGCACCTCCCTTTTCTTATAATAACTTGGAAATACAAACTTGAATTTTGAAGTAGTAGATAACACGTGAAAATTAGAATTCCCCCTTGGTGAAAACTCAATATAACAAGCTTTCTATCTTTCAAGTGCTTTTGTTCAACAATGTCACAAAAATTTCAACCTCAAATTATTGTGATTAATATATTTGGCAAATTGTACATTACATTCTTAATCATGCTGAGATCATCTTGCACTAACAAGTTTAAAATGTGAGCACACCATCCAACACCATCCAAAGCACCATATCAAAACCTCAATTTTCAATAATGCATCATAAAAGTGCCAATAATGCTAAAAGAATATCTAACACGAAGAACAACAAGTGTATTACCTAGGTTTGAAGGTTGGAATTTAAAAATCTGTTAAAATTATCGAGTGTCATATAAAAATGTAAAAAATGTCATGATATATTTATTTACAATATCAAAACCGTATACAATTTTTTAGTGTTAGACTAATCAGCGTAACTTATATATTGTTATGCTTATACAATAACTATACAAACAAAAAATACTAAAGACAAAGAAAGGGACAAAGAAACAATTTCCAACTCCAATATTGCTGCCCATTAAGCTGCATGTTGTTGGAGATTTAGTTCCTTTCTTGTCAGCCAAATTTGAATTAGAAAACTATCCAACACCCCCCCCTTTTCATTACACTCTCCATTTTCATTAACATTCATCAAAGCCATCTTTTTTATAATATCTTCTTCATTAATTATTCTTCAAAGAAGTGTCTGGATGACCTATACAAATCGTAAGGAGCCCATAGATGATCCACAATGCATGGCTTCCTTGAATCCAACCTCAACCATGGTTTACCTTTTCCACTCCAATGCAATAAACTAATAGGACCAGGGTGTAAGCTTCTACATTTACCTTCAATGTTATCTCCACCTAAACCATGTTGGTTCCATCTATGATCAACTGCTTTAATATTCCCTGCCAAAACCAACAAAAATGGTGGAAGAGAACCCAAATGATATATCCTCTTAGATTTCCTTTGCACAGCCATCCATTCCTCAACTTTTTCTGTATACTTTTCTTTTCTCCATTTATCAACATCCATCACCATTACACCTGTGTTGAAATAACATGGCTTTCTTCCATCAAAAGTTTTTGCGAGAACCGGGTCCGACCAAAATTGTTTTGTGAAATACATTGTGAAATCTGTATGACAATATTCTGGTGCAGCCACTACTTTCCCTTCCATGTCTACACCCCAAAGCTTAGCTATATCATCAACCACAACAAGGTCAGAATCTAAATATATCACACGTTGTACATTTTCTGGTATTGTATCTGCAAGATATATCCTTGCATAATTCAAAGGTTGATCCAATGCTTTTCTAATGGACTTTGATATCTTACCGCGAACACGATCAGAATTAAAGTGATAAATCGTCATGTTTAGATAAGGGAAGGTTGATTTTATCCTTGTGAATAGTTCAGGAGCACCATGAGCAGCAGAGAGGAAGTAGAATGCAAGATTTTCTGGACATGTTGAATGTTGTAACATGGATAACACTGCAGCCATGGTTCCACGAAGGTAATTGACATCAAGGGTCATGGCAACATTTATACGATCAGCTTCTGTGGAGCCACATTCCTCGCCGTTTCGGAAGGCGGGGGCTTCACGAAAAAAAGGGAGGTTAGAAGAGGGTATGCGGACAAAGCCAAGACGGATGGAGGTAACGGGTTGGAGGAAGGACAGGAGGCCAAGGAGTATGACAACTACACGAGAATTGAAACTCCTGAAGACCATCCTGTCTTAAAAGAAAACAAGCAAAGGTTTTTCTTGTTTTGAAAGAAATCTTGGGTTTGGAGATTTCATAGAACAAAATCTAGTGAAGAGAGGACATTGAGTCTCGCATATGAGATTGTGAGTGGATGCAATATTATTATTGTAAGGATGAGAGAAACTTTCGGGTGATCTATCTTTGATTTTGACTTTTGACTAATTTTGAAACTTGCATGGCTTCAAGGAGTCAAATAAATTAGTAGATTCTTATTCATTTTATTTTGACTTCTGACTAATTTTGAAACTTGCATCATTTTATTTTCTCAAAATAGTTAAATAAAGTTATCATGTACCAACCAAAGGGATAAGGCATAAATAAGCATAATGCACCAATTAGCGCTTATAATATGCATCTTGTGACAAATAGTTTTATTGATTTGTAGCACATCACATAGTTTTTTCATCATTACCTCTCGATGAACTTGGTGTAATTTTTTATTTATTTTTATGATCAATTACTCCATCCGTTTTAAAATATGTGTCGCAGTGAACCACTTCGTACACATGTCAATACAAAACTTTGATCATTAATATTTTTAATTATACAATATAAAAAAAAATATAGAATTGATATTTTTAAAATATTCGTGAAGACAAATCAAACAACATCTTACATACTAACATTTGTATTTAAAAATTAGTTAATAATGCACATTGTAAAATTGCGACACAGAAAAGCATTGGATCAATCTTAATGGTTGAGAAGAAGAAGTAATATAAGCATCTTTCATCACATATAGTATGATTTGTCACCTTCTAAAGCACACTCTCAATCTTCCAAAACAAATTCTCATTCTCCTTTTTTCTTCGATTTTCCTACTCCAAACCATTAACATTCATCAATTTATTCACAATTTATGTATCACTGAAAGTAAAACATAAATTGGTGAAGTACATTTTTTTTTTTGTGGTCGACGACACACAAAAACTTCTATAAATTTATGTTTTCAATTCATTTGCAAGCCACAGGCTAATGTCACATTGTCTAGTTTGAAGGACTACTTTGACCAAATTAACGGTCGTCTCAACCACGAAAATGCAAGAAGGATGGACAATATTGAGTATCATCGTCGATCAATGTACTCTAATGGATGTGTTCGGTTCACCTAGATGAAGCTCAAAACGACGACAACGTGAGAACCATATTCTCTTTATATGGTCTACATAGTTCGAAAGGACTGATTGAGTTAGGCGCTTCCTTGGCGGATATTTCTGATATATTCATGAAAGTTTAATTCAGTCTTGGACCTATCTTGAAATCAAGGCTTGCATGCATAAACCTAATGAAGATTTAAGTTTGACAAATCAATGAACTTGTGTTATGTTTAATGTATGTTGTTGTAGAATTTGATTTAATGCTAATTTTTTTAAGGCAAATGCTACCTTGTGCTCTCAAGGGCACATGTTAAGGAAATTATTATAGAAATATATATATAAAAAGTTGTGCATTCAACTTCTTAAAAATTAAAATATTATGTTTTTCAATTGTTCTTTTTGGGTTCCTTAACATGTGTCATTAGGGCACAAGTTAACACGACCATTTTTTTAAATTTTATATGATCACAATTCAAATTAATCTAAATCCTATCAAACCCTCTAAACCTCAAGTTTTAACACGGTCTCAAAAGTTTTGGATTATATATTCCAAAAAATTCTAAGAATGAATTTAAATTATATAATATAATGAGTCTAGAATATGGATTGTGACGTTACAAACAATATTTGAATGATTTGTGATGTGTTTAATGTATTTAACAATCTCAATTTTTCCGTTATATTCAGCCCAATATGCAGTTTCACGCGAAAACGCGCGCATTTCAGATTTGGAAAATTTAGAGATCGCTCTTTCACTCTGCTACAATCCTTTTCTTCTCTCACAACTTGGAGACTCCAACAATCAGAAAACCTAACCGGTAAATTCATCTTCTTCGCTCTTGCATTCATAATTTGAATCCATCTCAATATCTGATTAATTCATCTATCTTCATTTTTTTTCTCAATTAATCAAAGATCTATATGATACGAGCTTACTGTTCTGTATTATTGTGTTATTTATTTGTTGCAGTTGTATCATAGATAATTTTATCTTATCTTTCTATTTTCGAAATCTTCAGATTTTGCTTGCTAATGCTATGTTAGGTTTTGAAATCTTCCAATGTTTTTGTTTAATTGGTGAATTTTCTAATGTTCTGGTTACGTGTGTAAGTTTGATTTTAAATTTTGAGTATTTTTGGAGAAATTCTCTAAAAAGAATTTTGTAAATAAATGTTATCTAGTTTGAAGATAAACTTCTAGTATCAGTTTGAAATGAATTTTAGTAAACTCAGTCCCTATTTAGATTGACTTATTTGAGCTTATCCACTGACATAAGTTTTGTGAGACGGTTTGAGAGAAAATATGAAAAGTGCGTATGACATTGTTCATAAGCTGTTTCCAGCTTAATTTCATAATAACTTATGAAAACAACTTAGAGTTTATACAAAAACAGCTTAGTCCCTATTTCGAATTGCTTATTTGAGCTTATCTACTAGCATAAGTTTTGTGAGACTATTTGAGAGAACTTATGAAAATAAGTTATAGCTAATACGAAAACAATTTAACTATTTTATCTTTTGCTATAGAAATTGCTTATACATAAGCGCTTATCATTATAAGCGCATGTCCTATAAGCTGCAAATTTTAGTGGAGAAATTTATGTTACCTAGAAATTATAATTCAAACTTGTTTTATACCTGTAGGCTTAACCAATGTCAGCTCAAAAAGGAAGCATGGACAGTGGAGCTTCAAGGAAACGTATGAAACCTGGGGTAATTGTTGTTTTCGCCTTTCAACCTTTTTCTTGTCATGAATTTACAGCAGTTCTAGCATTCTTTGATGTTTCATTTTCTTTTCTTTTCACAATAAACAGGTACAGGAAAAGATTGGAGATGAAGCAGAATCGCAGATTGTACTTGTACAGGAGGAAGGGTTTGAGACTAACCAAATTGGGTCCGAAGAAATGGAGCTCAATATTTCTCTTGTTCTTGAGAAGATTGAGAATTTTACTCAGAGGGTAGCTATATAATGTTACACTTACACACTGTTTGAAGCTTGAAATCATAAGCTAGATGAATGTTAAATCTTTGAAATGTTTAATTGTGGATTTCTTGTAGGTATCTGAGCTTTTGGAATCAGGGAAAACAATGCTTAAGGAGCTATGCAATGAATTTGAAGAGAAACTGATTATGTGAGTTATGAAGTTACCATTGAACATTCAATGTTTAAACTATCTTTCACTTTAAATATTGTTAGTTTTTGACTTTTTATGGTGTGATTCTTTTAACTTTCAAATAAGCAGGATTCACAAGGAGCAGGTTGAAAAATGGCAGGAAGAAATCAAAGAACTCCGCGCACTCGATGCCTCAAATGAGGAAGCCAATGCTCTTCTGCAAAATGCTCGATATGTACTTCAGCTCACTCGTAATGATTAGTCAATGTAGTTGCCTCATTTCATGTCTAGGTATATGCATAATCTCTCACCCCCCTAAACATTTTTCATCAGGTAAAAAGTATACTTTGATAAAACAGGTGTGAATGTGCTAACTCTGGGAATACTTGGGCTGTCTTGGATCATTAATATCCAATTCATTTCTATTGGGCTGTGTTTGACCGTTTATCATTAGATTAAACTTTACTTGAAAATATGTAATCATGAGTCATGACATTTGGTTAAAATTGTTGAAGGTATGGTAATAGTAATGACAGATAAATCTATAGCATCTTAGTTTGAAGGATGGCATTTCAGAAACAGGACCAATGTTTCTTGACTAAAGAGATGCAGTAGTAGTCCAACCTTTTTCCCCTAAATGTTATTCTTTTTTGAACTTGCCTTGACTAATTTGTTGATGATGATTTGAGCTTTGCTAAAGCCTAGCATATTTTAAAGGGTTGATATTGAGAATGAGATTTTAGTAGCAGGTTTTCAAACGTCTACTGATTAAATGAAAATTTATGAGGTTTTCCAAATAATCTTTGTTAGTGAACATTGAATTAATTATGTATATAGTTAAATGTTAAGGAATTTTTTTTCAACATTTCCAATTTAGTATTACTTTGGTTTGTGGCAATTGAAATATAAACAGAGATCATTATACAATTATTCTTTTAGGGCAAGAAAATGATTAGCCATCAGTGGGAGAAAAAAAAGAGAGCATATGCTTGACATTTGACTCTGGTTTATACTGGAGTCTTTGCTATAGTTCTCTGTAAATCAGTAATGAGTCACTGAAGACATAAGGATAAAAATATTCAGAGTTGATTGTGATCAAACTCATGTGTGGTAACATCATGTTCCAACTTCTGTGTAAGCTGTCAATAAAAAATGTTGGTAGAATTAAGCGATGATAAAGTTTTTTCAAAAAAAATTATAGTGATGATAAAGCAAGAATTATATAACTAGAAGGGACGAATATACATGATCAACGGATCTAGTTGAATTTTGCCCTTTAAAACTCGTTGTACCATCTCAACACTGTATTGTAATTTATAATTTCTACCAAGGTTCACTTAATTCACTAATTCAGTATCTTTACAAGAGGGAAAAGGTTCATTGGAAATTCTATAAAAGGGATCTTTGTAATTAATTCCACGTTCAACAATCACCAATATGGCCCTCTCTTGTGTGAACTGTGAAGCAGTGGTTGTAGGCACATGGCTGCGGATGTCATATGGAACTCAATGAAATGAGTTCCAATGAACATCTTTCATTGAAACAGCCCTTTTCCCAAAGGTCATTGACAACATCGCAATATTGCATTGTGTGTAATAATTTCAGTTTTAAAATCTAACCTTTCAATAAATTTATCATCTTTTTTTTTTTTTTTTTTTTTCTTTCAATAGGGACGCAAATATGAGACATTATATTTTATTGTTCATCCCATATTTTGTGCTTAACACAGTTTAAATGAATGATTAATTCATATAGTAGATGATTAATCATAATATAAATTTAATTAAGGCTGATTACATAAATAATGTTCATTTATTTACATAAAAAAGAAAACAAGTTTAAATTACGTTAACTATGAAAAGAAAAAAAATGTTAGTGTTATTGCCAATAAATATTGAATCAACTCGTAAGGCTTTGATAGCTATCAATAAGTAACTTTGTAAGCATTTTTTAGTTTTGGGTTTTATTTTGATAAGTTTTAAAATTTGATTCATCTAACACTAATTACATATTTGAATGTTCGTGCCTCCTTACTCAATTGATAATGTCGAAATTGTGAGATTAAACATTGTTATACAAACTTAAACGTTGTAGTCAAGTATATGTATGCGTAAGTTTTAGTGGTGTTTAGGAGATTATTTACCTCAAAATTTACCTTGAGTTAACATAACAATTCGTGTGAAAAATTGTGCTAAATAACATTTCTGAAATTTCCTAAACAAAAAAAACATTTCTGAAATTAAAATGAGGGTTTAAAAATGGTTACATCACACTCGTCATTTTCATCTCTCTCATTGTCGCGACAAGCAGCCTCCCTGACCCCCGCGGAGCATTCTCCTCTTCTCCACCTCAGCATTCTCCCCTAACCTCGCGTCCCCGCCCAACCTCCATCTCTCTCAGCCGTGCGCCGCCACACACACCAGTCACCACCACCAATCAAACGAGAAAACGAAATTGAAGGTTAGTTTGAAAATTGTTCCTTCTTTCTTCTTATCTAATTTGCTAATTACTTATTCTTCTTTCCTAATTTCATTACTATTCTGTCTGTTGATATGACCAAACTTGTGAAATTTCACCCAAACAAAACACGATAGAGCCACTTCAATTTATTTATTGTTACTTTTCTTATTCTTATTTTTTGTTACTGGAAAATGATGATGCAATTTAATTTAATTTAACAATAATAAAAAGGAATGATTTTAACGAATTAATTGGGTAGAAATGTCACATGCTAATTTAACTTGGTGAATCCTGCTAGATGATGATAATGAAAATGTTAATGACCTTCACATTGGTGTAGATGTATTTCATCCAAGAAATTGGGATTCTGGCAAGTCTAAAATGATTGAGTTATTAGCTACAAAAGGGCCTAAAAGATATTTTACTATTGTACTGTAGGTTTCTAGAGATAAATCTTCTAGACATTTTACTACTAATCTATATCAGAGGCTGCATGTTGTAATATTTCTAGAAATCAAGTATGTTGTCATCATGTGAATTAAGAGAACTGCATTTTACGGGTTTTATTCGATGCTTAAATGAAATTTCATGTCTTTGTAATGTGAATCAGAAATCCGTGTTTCTGGTTATGAGCCTCTTTATTTTTTTAGATTGTGTTTTTGTGACAAATATGATATCACATTAAACAATTCTATTCTTTGATGCTTAGCTGTTATCTGCATTTGTAACTTTGCAGCTGGTTTTTCGTGTTATGGTTATTGATTTTATTGTTGGTTGTACATTTTGGCACTTGAGTGTTGTATACAGACCTCACTTGTTTTTGTTGATTGTAAACTTGGATTCGGATTCTACATGATTTATTTTTTATTTGGAATTGTAATTGTAATAAACCGATGTCTGATGCATGTTATCTGATTCTTTTAGGATTTTTGTTTATGGTTCTATTTTGGTTGGTTTTAAGGTTTGAAGTTATTACCTTCTGGAAGTAACACTTCCTGTTTGTTAGTGAAAGATTAGAGTTGAAGAAAGATGCTAAGGAGAAGGCTTTCTGTTCTCTCGACTTCAATCATCAGAAATTCGACTCACAACAAATCCGTTCTCGGATATCCGTCTATCCAATTTCATCCCTTGCAGCTCCCTCACTCTCTCAAGCTTTGTGCCACATTTAATCCCAATGCTCACCCAGATTTTCAAGGTTTTAGAGCTTACAGTCTTCTGGCCTTGAATGATCTGAGAGATAATGTTCCCCGAAAACAGAAGACAAGGAAAGGTCGTGGTATTGGATCTGGAAAGGGAAAGACTGCTGGGAGGGGTCACAAAGGCCAGAGAGCCAGGAAAGGTTCAAAGTTGGGGTTCGAAGGAGGCCAAACCCCTCTTCGCCGTAGGATGCCTAAACGTGGTTTCAAGAACCCATTTAGCCTCACTTTTCAGGTATACCTTTTCCTATTTATAAATCTTTTTTGTTTTTGATTAATGATTCTTCTTTGTATTTAACCGGGAACTTGACCATTGGCTACCTAATGTTTGCTGCGTCAGGAAAATGAAAATATGCCTTGGTATAGTATTAGAGTTCATTAGTTATAATTGTGGAATTCCTATAGTTTTGAACATTATAATTCTGAGATTTATGGGTGGTTACTTGTGAGCAATTATGGAGTTCTCCATCTGAGACTTTTTCAGAATTTCTTTTGCGTACTTATTAAAACCAATAAAGACTATTCTGCTTGACTTCCATTCCAAGAAAGAAAACCATATCTCCAGGAATATTATTAAAAAGGAAGCATACCCGAGCATCCTTGTGAAGCTGAAATGCTATGCTTAATGCAAATATTAGGTTTTAATTTTATTACAAGACATCACATGCAAGATAAGATTTTTCTTTCAAGGACTCTGAAATCTTCTGTAAACATATGTGGCTGAGTGGCTTGACTGTGTTGGTTTTGATTGATAAACCTCTTATTTCCACATGTCAATTGCCAAGAATGATATGCACTAAAAAGTAATGTGAATGCCGGCAACAAATATACGTCAAAGTTTATACTTTATTGTATTGACATTTGACGGATATTTATCAAATGTATTTTAACTGTGTGATTTTTGATATAGAATGACATAATTCCAAATGTGTAGTTCACTTTGGCTGATATATTTGAGCCTTCAGGTTTATGAGCGTTAAGTATTCTAGGGGCCTATTCAAGCTGTATTAAATAATTGTGTGCATAATTTAATTCCTTATTAATTTTTATTTTAATGTCTAGATATGTTTATGTGGAGTAGAGTAGTCATAAGCCCCTAGCCGTGGTTTGAGCTCATATTTTTG
>Ga0209282_1000287_pt1 | contig 24928 bp, 27 predicted proteins | sample Mtrugardesep15_FD_187529 | JGI IMG/M metagenome (GOLD analysis project Ga0209282, IMG submission 187529) | Root nodule microbial communities of legume samples collected from California, USA - M. trunc garden sep15 (SPAdes) (version 2) | ecosystem: Host-associated > Plants > Roots > Nodule...
AGCGCTCTCCGCAAGGATCCGCGCCTTCTCCTCGTCGGTCCAATTCCGCCGCTGGCGTCGCCCGGTGATCAGCTCGATCCGCCGGTAGGCTCCATCATGCCTGGCTTCATCCATGGCTTCATGCATGACTCCAAGCATGGCACCAGCGCGATCTCCAACCATCCCGTTCCACTCCTGTCGATGACGGAGCTTATCTCGCGGTCTCAATCAGCAAAGGCAAGGTGGGCTGTTCGTAGCGCTCACGATTGGTCGGCTTGGTTCGTTAGGACATCCATCATGTAGCGCCCTGGCGGCGACTACGTACAGAAGCATGAAGCCGGCGATGAGACTAAGTTTTATCGGGAGTTGACAGATGGTCCGTTACAGAAGCCGACGGCTCTAACCTTTGAGCTAGGGCCACCCATGTGAACGTTTCTAGTATCAGGAAATGAATCCCGCGAGAAAACGGCATTGCGACAGTCTCGTTTATGATCTCAATTTCGCGCAGCGTCGCGACCACCGCAACCGTGCCTATCATGATGTCAGCTCTATGCAGATCGGCTTATGAACGACATTCGTCGATATACGACTTTCCAACTTGAAGGCTTTTGTTCATGTGTGTTTTGAACCTATCGCTCATTTCAGGAAAGCTGGGGAGTTCCTCGATAGACAAAGCCGCACCGATGAACTGGCGTGTAAAAGCGATCAGTCCGTCTGGACCAGTAAGCTTCTCGTATCCCTGTGCCTTACACGCTTTAATGAATTCATCTTCACGACCTTGAGCGATGATAGCTTGAACGTGATGAAAAACGCCCTCGATTGACATTTCCTTAGCCATAAGGTGCTCCTTTGGAAGTGTTTTACCGAACCTGCAGCAGGTTCAATACGTCTGATGTAACTCGATCTCGGTCTTCTATCCGCCGTAATTCTCGGGCGCTGGCCCCGAGTTGCTCTAAATACTCAATTGACTGTTGCTCGTTACGAATCTGCGCGACGGTCAGTCCTCCGACAGTCGGCAATTGCATAACAAGGATCAGCTTGTGCAAATCGATACGCTCCGCGGTCAAAGTGAGCGTTGCTGCCTTAACGCTTGTACCACTAGGGCGCGGCTCTAGATCGAGTTTCGCCGTATTCAGCCCACCCTTGAGCGTGGTGGTGAAGATATAGGTCTTGTTTACTGACGGTTTGGGCGGGGTGTCTATCGCGGTTAGGAGGTCGGCGTCACCGAGTTGCCCGATCAGGTTTCCCGACTGATTGTCCGTGATAAAGTTAGCGACATCGCCTCTCAAGTTGAGCTTGCCGGATATCGGATACAGGCCGTCTGGAGGACGCTCGCCCTTCCTGTATTTATTGCAGGTCCGGATCACCGGTCTATTTGTGAGGAGGTCGCTCACACGACTGCCGATTACCTTTTCCAGCTTCGCCTGTCGCTTGCCATTGATGGACCCCCCGATCGGGCTCGTAAGCGTTCCCCTTGAAAACGCCGAGACGAAATCGACGCTAGCCCCAGCATCGTTTGTTTGCGTCATGTCGAAAACGAACTTGAACGTAATGAAAACTTTTGAATAAGTTTCGACCGCGAATTTGACTTCGTCGTCTACCTCCGGGAGGGTTCGATAGCCGGCCGAAAGAAACTTGTTTAGTGTGTTCGCCTCGTTTTCAGCCCGCCAGTTATCGAGATCCTCGGAAGAAAGTGACACCCCTTCGGGGACTGCCGTTGCAAATCGCTCGCGCGTCAAGTTGGTCGCAACGACTCGGTTTCTCTCCAGCCTTCCAACGGCGCTGGCGAGAACGCTGACCCACGCGTCACGCATCTCGCATTGCACGGCCCGGCTTATCCCGGACGTATCGAGCGGCATGACGTCATCAGTATCGGGGATGACAGTACACGATGTGACGGCCAGAAGTAGGCACGAAATTCTGGCATGCCGGATTGCAGCACCAACATTCACAGCGGCACCCCCTGAGAGAGCCTGTCCCCTTACCGCTCTCAACGCTTAGTAGTCAACAGCCATAAACCTTTGTCAATGCATCGGCGGCGAATTTCCATTCGCCCGCATGAGGAAATCCACGGTTGTTCCATCGGTCGCGAGCGATCGCCGTTGGCCTTCAGCGAAGCTACGGTTGAGTGCCCCTTTCCATAGCGCGTCCTCAATTCATCCAACCACAAATGTGGTCCGCGGAACGTCGCAGGCGTTGGAAGCCTCCGCGTCCGCGAGACGATGGAAAGAGCCGCCGCGTGCGTCCACCAAATTGCCCAATTTAGCACTCTGACGCGTTGCTGATTGTCACCGGGCGGACCAGCCAATTTCGGCAAACTATCGGTTCCATGAGCAAACTAGTTCCAACCCGCTCCGTGTTGAGGTCAGAGCTCGAGCACAAGCGGCGATGCCTTAAGGTATTTTAGCTTCAGTCGCCCATTGCTCGCTTGCTTCGCTTCGCCGAGCATCTCCTCGATCGCTGTAAATTGGCGAATGCACTTCGCCAGCTTTTCCGATGGCGCTCCTTTCTTGGCGATGTGGGCTGTCTGTTGCTTCTCCAGATAGTCCGTACTGCAGTTCAGCCAGATGGCGAACGGCTGACCGGCTTGCGGATTGGGCGAGAGATGCTCGGCCGCCCCCAAGCGCGAGTCGAGAAGCACTTCGAGAACGCGAAGGTCAGGGTTCTCGTGCTCGCCATTGGCGCAGATCAGGTAGTTGTCGGCAGTTATGCGCTTAACGAAGGAGCGGTCGAGATTGTGTTCGGAGCCGTGGTGCTGAACCTTCAGTACATCGACATGCAATCCGGAGCCATCGACGAGGCGGCCATGATGGGTGAGACCGGCAAGCACATCATCGGAATGGCCGTCGCCAGTCAGGACGACGCGCGTGACACCACCGCCGGGTTTCGGCTCCTCAAGCAACAACATAAGGGAGGCGAGATTGGGTTCGGTGACGCTTTTTCTATTGCCGAGTTCGTCATCGATGGAAACGCCGAAGCCGGGCGGAAGGGGACCGTCGTTGTCCTCGAGCCAGGCTTCGAGTTTGTCGACGCTGGCGGCGTTTTCGGAGTTGGCGAGCCAGTTCTTCCAATATTTACGGAGGACTTCGAGATCCTTCTTGGACGGACCGATGACGCGAATCGCCAGGTCGCTGGCGGGGTCGAGACTGATGACCTCCTGGCCGCGGACCATGGCGAGCAGATTACTGAACTCACCGTTGAGCGGAATGTTCAGCTGATCGGCGGCGATGCGGCGGGACACTTTGATCGCCTCGGGAATGGAGTTGGCGACGCTTCGAAAGGCATCTGCGAGTCGAAGCAGCGACGGGTTGGTCGAACTGGAAAGCGTGTTGGCGCGGGCAGCGAGAACGCTGCCGATTGCCTCGGAGTCATCGACCATGGCCTTAAAAGCATTGTGCCAGATGCGTTTGATCTTCGGTGGCCTCTTGAAGGGCGGTTTGGTGGCTGGTTGGCCGTTGGTGTGCTTGTGGTGGAAGACGCGCCACCGCACAGTATCTTCGAGCAACTGCAGGACTCCGGCAATATGATCCTGATCGACATGTGAGACATAGACGAGGTCGAGTTCCTTGCCGGTGTCTTCCGCCCATCTGCCGAGGAAACCGCGCACCTCCGAGGTGTAGGATCCCGGCATCCCGCCATCGGCGAGGATGCTGATGGCGCCGGCTTCAATCAACAGGCAATCGCCCTTCTCGGACGGTAGGAGCGTGATCTTCATGATGCGGTCCTCGGGGGGCGTCTTGTCGTGAGGGTTTTTGCAGCAGCGCCGCGGCGGGGTGTAGGAACCGCGGCCGTCGGACCCGCAGCGGTTGGCGCAGTCGACTTCTTCAACTCGGTGCGGATGAGCGCGCGGGAGGCTTCAGCGACGCAGGCCTTTGGAGAAATTACGCCGAACCCCAAATCGTTCACCCACTTATAGGTGGCACCCGGCAAAGGTTGTGCAGTGGCTTTTATGATGCCGAGGACCTGGGCTGCTGTGAGCGTCGGATTGGCGGCGAACATCAGGCCGATCACACCGGCGACAAAGGGACTGGCCATGCTCGTGCCTGTCATTTCGATCCACGGATTGTCCGGGTCGCCGAAGCCGTTGGCGGCGACGATCCCTGTGCCGGGAGCCGTGATGTCGGGCTTCAACCGGCCATCGCGGGTCGGGCCTTGGCTCGAGGTGATGTGGGCGCGTCGTTTCAACTCGTCGAGATTGGCGACCGAGACGATGCGCTGACCGCAGGCCAGCGCGCTGACGGAGGAGGTGTCGACATGCGAAGCGTCGGTAAAGAAAGAGGGCCAAAAAAAATTCCCGTCACCCAGGTCGGCGGGATCGTCGCGCTCAATCCAGGCATGGAATGTGCCTTCCCGGATAACCAGACCGTGCAGCCGGACCTGCCAGACGCCGGCAGGGATGCCGATGATCAGGTCCTCACCGAAGAACGGCGTCAAGTAGGTTGCGATGTAGTTGGCACCATTGGTCGGGTGATGCAGCTCGTTGTAGATGCTGATTAGAGTCCTGTCCGGCAACTGGAGGTTCTCGATGAACTGCCCCGGCAAGACGGGGCCGATCCAATCTCCATTGGGCGGCCGGATGCTGATGCTGAAGCGATCCTGCGGCTCATACCAGATCTCGAGCTCATTTTCCGATGCGTCCTTGATCTTGTCGCCGACGACCTGCCATTCGAGGATGTGATCAAGACCCTGGGCGTCAATTTTGCCGCTGGCGTGAATCCGACCCATCATATAGCCGAGGTCGTCTGGAGCCTCGGGTCGTTCCTGCCCGGCATTGCCGGCGGCGATGCAGATCGAACGGCCAGGCTCCGACAGCAAAGTGTCGATCCAGCGATCGAGGATGCTCGAGCCGTCGTGGGCGTGGCCGTTGGTCCCGAGACTGATGTTGATCGAGATGGGGCGTTCACCGGCGAGATTCAGCAGGTAGTAGATGGCGTCGAGCAGGCAACTGGAATCGTAGAAGGAAGTGCGCCGGTCGATCTCGTTCTCCGGAAGTGCGATCAAAACAGCGGCGATTTCGGCCGCGGTGCAAAGACCGCTGTTGCCGGCGGCGATGGAGGCCACATGGGTCCCGTGCGAGCCCACGACCATCTGCGATTGCGGCTCTAGGTCATGAGGCGAGACGCCTATTTTGGCGGCGTCGGTGAGTGCGGTTTGCATGTTCGCAGCTGAGATCACCCGGCCGCGCTTCAGGCCCTTGCGATTTCGGCCAACCCTTGCGCCCTGGTCCCAAATACTGACGAAGCGCGATTTCCCTTTGACGAGGAAGTCGGGGTGGGCCCAATCGAAGCCTTCGACATCGATGATCCCGATCAGCATCCCCTTGCCATCTCCCAGTTCGTCCGGCTCGACACCTTGGACGCGGCGAGCGGGAGCGGCGCTGCCGGCACTGCCCTTGATGGGACGGGGCAGCTTGAGGGCATCGGCCGGTTCGATAAAGATCGTGCTGGGCTCGCGGGCGAGATTGTAGATTTCATCAAACGTCATCGTGCGGGTTGCCATGCCACGCAGTGTCTGCTGGCCAGCGACGGGTGGCAGTGAATCGGTGGAGCGGACGAAAACGCTAACCTCGACTGACTCCCGTTGCGCCTGCACGTCGACCCCGTGTTTTTTGGCAGTGCCGCTGGGCGGAGTGGGGTCAGGTGCAATGGCCGTCGCGAGTGGCGGCGTGGCGGCCGCAAGTTCAACACTGTCTACCCGCAGCGCCGGCTGTACCTCAGATTTGGCGGAACTGACGTCCGGGTTACAATTGGCGAACATCCGCAATTTCGGATGCTGGTTTCGCAGTACGACGTTCTGCCAGTTGTCACTCATCGCATCGCCCTCGAATATCTGGGTACAAAAGACGCTGTGGTTGCCGGATCAATGCACGCGGCAGATCAGAATATGATGGTTTCACCCTGCCGGTCGGCCTGCGTCTTGCTGTAGGTCACGAGATGGGTCGTCGCACCCGCCCGGTCGACGAGGCGGATTTCGCCCCCTTTGTTGGAAAGCTGGACGGAGTTGCGGGGCAACAGGATGGTCGTCGCCATGCCGGGCGCCAGCACCACCTCCTTGATGCCGAAGCGGTTGCTCATCTTGTCGACGAGGAACCAGCCGTCGAGTGCAACCGGGTCGATGCCGGTATTGACGAGTGTCACCGTTTCGTTGCCCGGGTCGTCGCCCATCGGATTGACCAGTGCGGCGACGATCTTGACGGCGCCGCTGACGACCCGTGGCGTATCTCTTCCGGCAACGTCGGTTGTTCCACCCAAGGGCCGTTCGCCGGCCGGGCCGAGATAGACCGGGTAGAAGGTGCGGACGAAACTTTGGCTCTGGTCGAGGAAGAGCTTCATGTCGTAGCGGGCGCCGTTGATTACCGCTTCCTTCGGCGCGCGTGCACCACGATGGGCCCGTACCGCTCCCATAGCCATCAAGCCTTCGACGCTGCAGCCGACGAAGAAGCCGCCGATCGGTTTGGTCAGCGGCCGCGTCCTGCCGGCATCGTAGTCTGGTGCATCCCAGCGATAAGAGATCGTCACGGATTCCGGGAATTGTTCCTGACCGTCCTTATACTCGCCCCTGAGGTAGACGATCCGATCATCCTTGAAGCCGGGAAAAAGGTTGCGGTCGATCTTGGAGGCGAGGCCGTCGTCGAGGTGGTACTTGTACCAGAAATGATAGCCCTGAATCTTCGGTCCCTCCTGTTCGCCAACGAAGACATGCTCGAAGCCGGACAGGTCGCGGTCGCCGCTTTGAGAGAAGCGGCGGAACCACTGTTCGGTCAGCGTTGCATACCAGCGGTCTCGCGAGATCGGAGTACCGGTTTCCTCCGAGATATAGGCTCGCGCGACCTGCATCGGCGCCGTGTCTACGATGGCCTCCAGGAGTTCGTGCACTTCAGCGCGCTCCTCCGGCGTCTCCACTTCGGCGGCGCGCTCGTCGAGAGCGTAATTGTCGAACAGGGCGCGGGCCCGGTCATAGGTCTTCATCTTGTGGTCCGGTATCCGCACTTCGGAAAGGACCTTGAAATCGGGAGCGGGATTTCCCGCGCTGTCAGTGTTGGCAACCCGGACGTAGCCCGTTTCCGGCGCGTCGCCCGCCCCGGCCAAGATGGGTTTCACGCCATTGCCGCTTTGGTCGGCGTCCCAGATCTGCTGATAGATATCCATGCTCGTTTCCTCCGTCAGAAAAAACTCTTTGGTACTCTATCGACGCGCTCTCATAAGCTGATGACAGGTGCCGTGCCCCCGGCGACGGCGTGGTTTACGAGGCCGTACTTATTCCAGGGGCGTTCCGCATCCCTTCGGCAATGCCAGCAACGTCTTGCTGGAGTGCTCGGTGTTCACCCAGCCACCGAGCTCTTGCATGCCGATGAATAGGTCGAGCGCGCGTCGCGCCGCCTTGCCGGGCATATCGCCGCCGACGGTAGCGCACTTGAAGGATATTTCCGCAACCGTAGGGGCGACGCGGTCCGGGCCGAAGAACCACAGCGTCAGTGCAAACACTCCGACGATGTCGGTGTTGAGTCTGACACTGGCGCCCTCGAAGACGAGCTCGCGGATGGTCGGCCCTGAGATCAGTGCTGTCTCTGTTGCAGGTCTCACACCCGAGCCAGCGATAAAGTCGAGAATGGTTGGAAACATGAGACGGATGTCGGCCAGCGTAAGGGAGGAGGTGGGCCATTCCACTTTCTGGGTGGTGGAACGGGCGAAACGGCTGCGGATCGATCGCTTCGCCGGTAGGACGACTGATCGCTCGCTGAGCTTTGGATCGTCGATCTCGAGCGGAGCGATGTCCTCTTCGAACGTGGTGCTGAATTTCCCACCGCTCCCGGGCAAGTCGGCGGCGGCCACGACGAACAGGTCCGGCATACGCAGCTTGAGCGTGATTTTCGGCCTCGCGCCGGGGCTGGCATCATCTTCAACCGACAGGCGTTCTCGCAGCGCTAGGTCAGCCCGGGTGAGGTCGCAGTCCGGTGTATCCCAAAAGCGGACGATGCGTTCGGTTGACTTTTCGAACCGGCCCGCGTGGCGTGGTTCGCCACCATTTCGCGACCCAAGCCGGCGGATGAGCGGCTTGAGTTGCTCGTCCCAGAAGTTGTCGGCGACGGGGTGGGGAGATGCCTCCAGGAACCGCTTCGGGTTGAGAAGAAGCTTGTATTCGCGCGCGTCCAGTTCATGCCGCATGACCCGAGTCCCCTGTCGGAGCGTTGCAGAACCTGAAATTTCACAATCACTAATGTATACGCTGCAGATTGTTTTTTGGCAATCGTAAAACTTAGGAGGGTGCAGCGTCCGGTAGAATAGCGCGCGAGCGATTCCGGAGTTATCTGGTCGTTCCGGGTGTGACGCCTGCAGAAAAACCAACTCCGTGCCTCGCCTCTTCCTTTGGGGGCCGAGCAGGATGACGACGTCGCAATCGAGAGTGATGGATTTTCCGCCTCGGCTTTTAAAGGCATCGCTGCCTCGGCGGGACAAGGACCAACCGGGCGTTCTCAGCGAGCAGGCGACGTTCACATCTCCTGAGCGTCAACATACGGTTGGTGACAGGTCGGCGGCTCGCACAGAGCTTTCCGTCATTGACACTCCAGCGGAACTGACGATATCGACGAAGTGCTATTCACGGTGCAGTTGCAAGAAAGCCGTTGGCGCTCTTGGACTTTAACGTCGCTCAGGCACAATGCCGTTTTGTCGGACCGAACACGCACGGCGATTGTTCCGACATCTACCATGAACCGGTCACCACAGCTGCCTTTTTCTTCATCTGCAATGTCGACACGTGAATCGGTGATTGGAACCGAACACATCACCGCCAACACCGCATACCTACGGCGGTCCGGGCGCGCGATAGCATTTTGGCCATCAAAGATTTCACCAACAATGGCGCCTATCCTCGATGCGTGACCGTATTCGGCGGCATCGCTGACGTATTTTTCCACTACGCGTCCGATGCGTTCTTCCGCCAAGGCTATCACCGAGGCGTCCGGACGAGAGCACAGCGTCGTTGCAATCTCCTCAATACTCGATGCCATTTGCGAGGCGGCAACAACGAGTCCGTACTTCCTCGCATAACCATCAAGCGCAGCTATCGAACTGGCCTTTACTCTCTCCTGGCACTCCTGTGCAAACGCCGCGAGCGGCGTCGTGGAGAGTGTGGCGATTGTGATAGCGGAAGCAATTCGCATGATGACCCTACTTTTTTTCTACAATCGCATTGATGGACCGCAGGCATGCCAAACCGAGAGTGAATGCCCCTACGACAAAGGAGTAATACTGAAGCGTCTGGGGCCACCAAACGATATCGTCCAGTGGGTCGAACGTTTCAAGTGATAGACTCGTCAGCGATGCGTCAATTTCTACAAAGCCGAAATACATTGAGGCTGTGAATAGGAGAAGGGAAAGCAGAGACCAGATCAATCGCTCTACCAACTCACCATCATTTGTAAGCGGGCGCGTGATCAGCCATATACAGCCTCCAATGAGGGCCGTTGCTAGACTGATGAGTTGCTTGGTCAAATCGGTTGCCAGCTCCAACGCCTTGTCGGCTGGGTCACCTATGGTCATCTTGGGGACTCTGGTGGCATTGTCCGGTGCAATTAAGTGAAATTCCAGAAACGCGCCGGCAATGATCATGAAGATATAGATTAACGTCAGAATATTGATTGCTCGTTTCGAGATCATTTTCTCCCTTTCTGTGAGCGAACAAGACCGCCGCAGGTGTTTGCCCTATACAGCCAGCCGAGGTCGGCGGCACTGTTGAGCATCATGGTCTCTGTAATGGAAAGGCAGGTTTCGTCGTTCACTTGTGCAAGCATTGCTGCGGAGAGATTGGTTCGAAGATCCTCGTGCGGCAGGTGAGGAAGTCCGAGAAAATGCCCGCCCTCGTGGAGGAGCACGGACGCTAGCGAATATCGGTCGCCACTTGGATCCCCGATAATGGTTTGATCCGCCGCCACGGCCAGCCCTGACGAGCCGACGTAGGATGTTCCATCCAGGCTGATGGCGATCTTCTTGTCCGGCTCACCGCAGGCGATGAAATCCGAATTACCACAGACAACGCCGCGGATGAATTCGACGCGTATCATCGGCGGCATATCGGCGCTGTGGTTGGCGCCGCACAGCGCGGCACTAAGTTTCGCTGGCCACATTCCGTGGAAAGTAGCCGTGTCGTTGTCGCAGAACTGGCGAAATTCCGGATCAGTTCTTGGAACAACCGCGTACGTCGCCAACACATGCCCCGTTCCAGGGTCACCGGCATTCGCGAGATTGGAAACAATCTTGCTTGCGGAGAACACATTGTCGAAGAACGAACCATCTGTGTCGCGTAGAGCCGTTTCGACCCGCGTATCCACGTAAACAAGATCATCGTCGACTAGAAAGGCCATCGTGCCGGGCCTGCACCTTAGGCAAACTTGTCGCCAGAGGTTCAGCGTCTGGGCCAGAATTCGAGAGATTTCTGTCCGGCAGGGCCTGGAACATTCCGTCTCTGGTACTACGAGATTGATTGAAACGACAGGAAGATCAACGATAGGAGCCGGATCCGCGATGGACATGTCTCGCCATGTCGGATCGACGATCATTGTTTTGTATTCCTGAAGCGGTGATGCCGGACACCACTTGGTCTCCAATAGCGGCAACACACTCCGACCCAAATTTGCGGCAAAAATCCACGAGGGTGTGAGAAGCAGCAGCGACACTATTGGCGCCGACAACGCAACTGTTCTCGTGGCGGAATGACGTTTGGCGCTCATTGCTCCCCCAAAGCGCGCTACACTATATTTCATCAAATCGTAGTGCTGAACATCCTCCTTTAGCGCCCATAGCATTTCCGCTTGAGTTACTTAGAGCTCGCACCTATCTGCATTCGGGGAAAGCCCTACAATAGGTTCCTCCTGCCTCATGACAGGGCCTCGTACCAGGATCACAGTTGCGTTGGGCCGTTGGGTTCCATCCCTCGCAGGCGCCGTAACCGTATTGGCACGAATCGTCGACAGTCATGACTGACATGCGAGGTTCTTGAATTGCAGGGATCGTTGGCACAAAGGCTAACACGGTTGATTCTTCGGCAGCCATTGCGGCTTGGGCGGCTGTAGTTCCAATAGAAACGATTAGTAGTAAGGATAACTTAGAGCGAAGCGTTGTCATGATGGACCTCGTAATATTTACCTGAACACAATCGGGAATTCACGAGACTGAACGATTAGAAAACGAAGTTACTCAGTCGATGATGATGGTATGCAATGTTGTCTGAATGCACTGAGTCGATTTACATCTCAGCTGAATGTCGCTTAAACTGCATTCCCTTGCGCTCTTACTCACCGCTACATGTACGTAGCAGGTTTTCCGCGTTGACCGCCCAACACCTAGGCCCAAAGGAGCCGAACAAAACGCTAAGGTTGCCATAACCCGGCTTGCTACGCGTGAATCGACTACACGACAAACTAGCATTCTGTGTCGCGTAGTGTATCACAAGTGTCTTTATGAGGAAATGGTAACTTAATCAGATTTCAACTGTGCGTGGCATGACTTAGGCGCATGGCCGGTCTTGCTTGGCGCTGCGATGTGAGAATGCGGCTAGATTGGCATTTGTAGATGAGACTTCGAGCACTGGAGTCTCATTAATATGGGCCGAACATTGTTTCGGACACACCTTTCATAGCGGCATCGGCAGCGCGTCCCTCCGCGGTGGTGGAGTAGAACAGACCACCACCGTATTTGCTCGGACCAGAAACGTTGTCGGTTTCAAGATATGAGTTCACGGCAACCACGTCTCGCGCTCAGTGTGGTAGTATGGTGGGCCCGGAAAGACAAGAACCTTCAACCAATCGGTTATATGCGGACGGCTCTGACCACTGAACTAGAGGCCTGACAATGAAGTTCTAGGGCGGTGGCACGGAATACCGACGCCTGGCAGCTTAGGGACAAAGTCGGTCCGCACGCGAGCAATCGTCTATTGGCTCCAGAGGGCACTGCCCGCCTCGCGAAGGAAACCATCGATGTCCTCCCAGCTGTCCCCCTGAAGTGTTGCCTCGTAAGCAATCTTACTCGAGGTGAACTTGTCGCCGCCCGGGGTGTCGCTCTCGAAGGTAATGCGCGGGACGCCTTGAAGTCCTGCCGCGCCTGCGATCACTCGATACGGTGGCACGATATTGATACTGGCCATGAACCGGAGATAATCCCGCAGAGTTGCAGTCAATGCGTCCCTGACCCTCGGGAAATACGCGTATCGACCTCCGGAATTCACGATGACTAATTCCTTTGTGAACCCCCAGAGCTCTCCTGTGTCGAACACCTGCGTAATCGCCGCCAGATATCCATCATCGTCGTCATCCCGCTTGAAGACAACAGCACCATATCGGTTGAAGGCGGGCATTTCTGGCCGCTTTTCTCCCATCGGCGCAGGCGCGTCCTCAAAAGCGCGTTTGAGTTCCTGCTTTGAGAAACGGTGCTTTATTTGCGACGCTTGCGGCAGAAGTCGGAGGTAAAAACCCTCGCCGCTTCTGAAGGTGGCGTTATTCGGGGTGTCGCCGAGTAGCAGTTCATTTTCTTCGAAGAACACACCTTCGGTAAAGGACGCGCTGGTGCGATTGAACGCTGGCGGCCTTGGCCTAGACCGCACATCGAGGCAAAGCCCGATTGCTCTGACAAAAGCCGAGACGAGGCGCTTCTTGGCGTCAATGCGCGCCTGCTTGTTCGCCGATGGGGCTAGATCATAGGTGATTGGAAAAGACTTTTGCCGAAGATCGAACGGAAGCGTTTCCGGCCCGCCATAGTGTCGATTCATCACCATTATGAGATTATACTCTGGCAATACGTGCAGCCCATAGCCCAGCTCAATGGCGACGTTCGGGTTCATCAGATGTTTCAGGGGCCTGGTCGAATCGTCGGGATTAACGACTACGCCGACCGGGGTGACGTCAGCCACGATGATGTCTGAGGCGGCAATTTTCTTGAAAATTTCATTCGCGAGATCCGGGCTCCCGGATATCCCCTGGCGGTCGGAATCTACGTGCATATCCCTTGGGAACGGTTCGTCGACGGCGGCATCCACCCTAAGTTGTTCCACAGCTTCATCGAGAGCCTCTCGTATGAGATATCGGCTGGTTTTTCCGTGCGTATCGTACTGCCACGACCAAAAAATCTTCATGCGTGTCCCCTCTGTGCGATATCCATCTAAACGGGCTTTCTCAAAGAAGGGTTAGCTCTCATCGCGGGGTCTCATAATGGCGAGGCCGCTCTCACCGAGTGGCCGGAGAACTCGAAGTTCCTCATCCGTTTCCGGTCTGTGCTTCCAGGATCGCATAATGTATCGTCTGGAAACGATTTTGCACGGCACCAGCAGGCTGCTAATTTCTAGCGAGCCGATCTTGGACCTGGTGCGGTCCCGATTCCAAAAAACGGAGGCCAGCATGTCGGATCACCCTCATCATCACGGTCATGACCACCACGCAGAGGACCGGTGGAAACATAACGGCGTTCGCGTCATCAAGGGGGACCAGCTCGATGACAACACGGCCCAGACACCCGGCATGTATCGGCAGGCGGCCATCAATCATGCACGCGTTGGCGCCCAGAAGATTTGGGCCGGGACCGTGGCGATCGTGCCCAATGCCAAGACCGGCGTGCATCACCATGGTCCGCTCGAAAGCGTAATCTTCGTCGTTCGCGGCAAGGCGCGCATGCGTTGGGGCGACAGGCTCGAATACGTCGCGGAAGCCGGCCCAGGCGACTTCATCTACGTACCACCCTTTGTGCCACACCAAGAAATCAATGCCGATCCCGAGAACGTGCTCGAATGCGTGCTGGTGCGATCCGACAACGAGGCGGTGGTGGTCAATATCACCGATGTCGATCCGGTGGAAAAGCCGGAGGAAGTCTATTGGGTCGATCCGATCCACAAACATCCAGGTTGACCGTTTGGGCGCCTCTGTTTCGTTCGGCGGGACGGGCTGTCCCGTTTGCGGGACGGACTTCGCCTCACGTTGCCTTGCAGTGCGCGTCGTCGGAAAGCGCTGTGGAAGTCGACCGCTTGCGCCAGGATCACGTCCGCCTAATCGCAGCGTCTGCGCTTCGAAGCCTTTCGAGGCGAGGATGAAAGTCGCCTCTGCGCTCGACCAGGGGCATGCGTCTGAGGTCGTATCCGTCCAAATAGAGCAGGTCGAACGCCTGAAACGTCAGGTGCGGCGATGGACGGTCCTACATGCAGCCAGCCCAGTAAATTCCCGCGTAGCGAGGAAGGTCTCAGGATAGCATGGCCGAAGAGTTTGAACGGAGTTCGGAAAACCAGATTGAGGATAAGTGCGAGCAGCACGTAACCCTGAAGTGGACCGAGCTCGCGTAATCCATACTGGCTGGCGGCAGTGTTCTGCCGCACAAGAAGCTTAAAGGCGTAATCCCGTTTCCTTGTCGAACACATGCAGGTCCGACGGTTGAAACTCGATATTGACCGCATCACCCGGCTTGACGCGCAGAAAGCCCGGCACGCTAGCGATAAACGCTCCTGCCGCTGTATCGATTTTGACATGGGTCGCGGGCCCAATCGGCTGGAGAATTTGCACGCGGCCTTCAATGCCGTTCTCGCCCACGCGAACGTGTTCTGGTCGGACGCCGAACTCGACGGCCCTGCCGACTTTGAACTTGCTTCGGCCGATACTCACCGGCAGCACCGTCTGCCCGGCACGAACGAAAGTTGCGCCGTTTGACTCCTCGAGAATGCCGTCGAGCAGCTCGATTTGTGGGCTGCCGATGAAGGAGGCCACGTACCGGGTGGCAGGACGCGCGTAGATTTCCTCGGGCGTTCCGACTTGCTCAACACGACCGCGATACATGACGGCGATCCTGTCCGAGATCGACATTGCCTCTTCCTGATCGTGCGTCACGAAGATCGACGTCACATTCTGCTGAACATGCAATTGGTTGACTTCTGCGCGCATTTTCACTCGGAGCGATGCATCAAGATTCGAGAATGGCTCGTCGAATAAGAAGATCCGCGGCTCGCGGACCAGAGCGCGGCCGATCGCAACGCGCTGTTGCTGGCCTCCGGATAGCTGCGCTGGAAATCTTTCCAGGACGTGGCCGAGTTCCAGAGACGCCGCAAGCTTTTGGATTTTTTCCCTGATGATCGCCGGCGGAACGCCGCGCATCTTAGGTTAAAGCCTATATTCTGTGCGACCGTCATATGCGGGTAAAGCGCATAGTTTTGAAAGACCATAGCCACGTCGCGCTCGACCGGCGACAAATCGTTGACCCGCCGTCCGGCAATTAGGATGTCACCGGATGTGCTGTCTTCCAGGCCGGCCACCATGTTCAGGGTCGTGGTCTTGCCGCAGCCCGACGACCCTAGCAGCGTGATGAATTCACCGGCCTTTATATCAAGGTCGATACTGTGACAGACCTGGAAGCTTCCGAACTTCTTTGAAACCTCTTTCAACCTTATGTCGGTCACTGTTTATCCTTTCATCATGCCGTCGGCAAAGCCGCGGATGATCTGGTCTCGGAAGATCGTGGCGATCACGATAACGGGGGCCACGCTGATGACAGCGGCTGCCATCATCTGCCCGAACACTGTTTGATATTGTCCGGCAAATTGCGCGATCGCGAGCGGTACTGTCTGCGCGCTCTGCCGTGTCAGGATCAATGCAAAGAAGAACTCGTTCCACGCCTCGATAAATGCGAACACGGCAGCCGCGCCCATGGGCGGGATCGAAATCGGTAATACGACGTACCAGAGCGTTCGCAGCGGACCCGCACCGTCGACGGCTGCTGCCTTCTCAATTCCAATGGGAATGCTTAGGAAAAACCCGCGCAAAATCCAGATGACTATCGGCAGGTTGAAAGAGAGATAAACGACGCCCAAAGTCAGGACGCTGTCGATCAGGCCCAAATAGCTGATGAGCAGAAATAAAGGGATTGCGATTGCAATACCCGGCGCGATTGACCAGACAACGAAGATCGTCAAGCCAATATATACACCGATCCTCTTGGCAGGCCCGCCCGTGCGATAAGCTTGGAAACTCATTCTGCACCTACTGTGGTCTTGGGCTTGAGAAGCCACAGGTAACTGATCGCGAGAGCGAACGTTAGAATGAAGATGACGTTAGCGATCGCTGCGCCATAGCCGATGTCGAGAAAATTGAATGTGACGCGATAGGCCAGGAAGTTTAGAAGCACGGTGCCATCCGCCGGGCCGCCGCGGGTCAAGACAAAAACGATGTCGAACACACGCAGGGACCAAATCGTCTGAAGGATCACTGCAATCTCGATGGCATCCTTGATGGCCGGCAGTGTGATGTGGCGGAAGCTTTGAAAACTGCTGGCGCCATCCATGAATGCCGCCCTGTGCAGCACGACGGGCACGCGTTGAAGTGCCGCGAGCAACAGGAGTGTGACGAATGGTATCGACTTCCAGACGTCAACAAGGAGCAGGAAGTTCAGCGCGCTGAATGGTGTTCCCAACCAGACTTGGTAGTTGTCGATCAGCCCGAGAGATTTCAGCAGGCCATTCAACACTCCGTAGTTGGAGCTGAGAATCCATTTCCAAAGCACGGCATTGGCCGGGAGCGATCGCCCAGGGCATAACCAGCAAAATCTTCAGGAAGCCGCTTCTTCCCTGCGGCTGATTCAAGAGCAGCGCCAGGACGAGGCCGATTCCGACAACAAGGATGACCTCCATTACCGAAAAGTAGAGCGTGTTCAGGGCGGCGTGCTGGAGGCCTTCATCGGAAAAGATCCGTCTGAAATTTCCTAAACCCACCCAGACCTGGTCGAGTTTGCCGGCCCGCAGTTTGACCTCTTGGAACGCAAGCAATGCAGATCTGACGATCGGATAGCCGAGAATCGCGGCTATGACGATCAATGCTGGTGTGAGGAGTAAAACGTCGACGTTCTGCCGGCGTTTCTCGAATGTGGTGGCCATTTATGTCACCTCCAGGCGGCTCACCCGCGACGCTTCACGATCGCAGTAACCAGCTCATGCGCTTCTGTGATTGCCTCGACGGCGGTTTTCTGGCCTTGCAGGGCCTTCTGCACTTCCGTGCCGATGGCTTGGCTAACCTGGGTGTAATCCGCCGTTACAAAGCTGTCATAGGGATGCTGCGCTTGATCAAGCACGACCTTGGCAATCGGGAGTTTCGGCTTGTACCTCCGGATCTCCGAGGACAGACAGCCGCGAGGATCCGCGGCAAGTGGCGTTACCTGTCCCGTGCCTTTCGACAAGCACTGAATTAGCCCCCGAAAGGTCCGGACATGCTCCCCCACTTAGCTAAGTGGGTAGGAGTAATGTTGGTAATATGACTAGCAGCAATTTTAAGATGGAAGTTCTCTCCGGGCCGGAACGTCGGCGGCGCTGGAGCACGGCAGAGAAGCTGGCGATCATCCACGAGACCTATGAGGCGGACGCGACGGTGAGCATCGTCGCGCGTCGGCACGGCATTCAGCCGAACCAGTTGTTCACCTGGCGCAAGCTGGCGTCCCAAGGGGCATTGACGGCGACGGCCGCCGAAGAGGAGGTTGTTCCGGCATCCGAATACCGGGCGCTTCAGGCGCAGGTGAAGGAGTTGCAACGACTGTTGGGCAAGAAGACGATGGAGAGCGAAATCCTGAAGGAAGCCCTCGAAATCGCCGGTAGCCCAAAAAAACATCTGTTGCGCTCGCTCTCTCTTCCGAGGGGGATTTTGGGATGAAGACCGTTTGCGAAACTTTGGGTGTCGCTCGCTCGAATATCGCCACGCGTGCCGCAGGCTCCCCTTCCAGAGCCAGAGGACGCCCGCCACTACCTGATCGCGAGCTGAACCGTTATGGCGCAACTGCCGTTCTGGTTCGAGCATTACAACAATCTTCACCCGCACAGTGCTTTAGGATATCAATCGCCGCGCGAGTTCATCAGCTCGCAATCTCAAACCTGAGCATGTCCGGTCTTTTGGGGGCAACTCCACCTTTCGACAAGCACGGAAACCCAATCGACTTCCTTCTGACTGCAAAGCGCGATCTCGATGCCGCCAAGCGCTTCTTCCGCAAGATGCTGAAGGACGAGCCTTTGTTGTCACCGGCAAAGATTGGACGGACGGCGCCAACACCTTTCCGTCACGATCAAGACGTCAGTCGACGTTGGACACCTGCATCCGGATCCGGTTCATTATGTCACCAAACATCTCCAGCAAGGTGACTTGCCCCAAGTTTCATCCAGATTTGAGTCGCTCAGACCATGAACCCGCGACGTGATGCGGTGCTGCGCAGCCGAAATGGCTCCGCACCGCAACCCGCCGCTACCGCCGAAAATGCAGCAACCCAAAACCGCTGGAGCGAACTCAAATCTGGATAAAACTTGGGGGCAAGGTCACAGAGATCACAATGAGTTTCGGACACATGGTGGATCGGCGACAAGGTGCAGATGAATTGAGTTGATCTCAGCCGTATACGCCGATTATTTCTATTTCACGCATCTCGGCCGGCGTGACGAGCGGCTCGGCCAGGAATTTCTCGGCTTCCAGGGCCGCCATGCTCCCCATGGCAGCGGCGGTGATCGCCCGACGGAAGACCGGGTCGATTACATCACCGGCCGCGAGTACCCCCGGAACGGATGTCTTCGTCGACCAGGAACCAACCTTGATGTAGCCGGCTCCGTCCATGTCCAACTGACCGCGAAACAAGGCGGTTGCTGGATCATGACCTATGAAGAGGCCGTGCGTGCGCAGTTCCTTCGCGTCGCCGGTATTCACGTCAAGGATCCTAACTCCCGTCACCGACTTCCGCGGCTCGCGCTTGCCGATAACTTCATCGATGACGTGGTTCCAAATGACATCAACATTCGGTCTGGCCAAAAGGCGGTCCTGCAAGATCGGCTCCGCTCGAAAACGATTTCGGCGATGGACGACTGTGACCTTGGAGGCAAGGTTCGACAGATAGAGCGCCTCCTGCAGGGCTGTGTTCCCGCCGCCTACAACGACCACTTCCTTGTCTCGATAGAGAAAGCCATCAGAGGTTGCGCAGGCGGAGACGCCGAAAACAGCAAATGTCTTCTCTGAGGGAAGGCCAAGCCATCGGGGCTGGGCTCCCGTCGCGATGATGAGTGCGTCGGCGAGGTACGTGTCGCCGGAGTGAGCTTGGAGACGGAACGGCCGCTTCCAGAGATCGACAGAGGTGATGATGTCGTACACAACACTGGTGCCGACATTTTCTGCCTGCAGCCGCATTTGCTCCATGAGCCAAGGTCCTTGAATGGGTTCAGGGAACCCCGGGTAATTCTCAACATCCGTCGTAATAGTAAGCTGGCCGCCGGCCTGCCGGCCGGTTACGAGGAGTGGCTTCAGGTTGGCAAGGGCAGCGTAGATGGCAGCGGTATAGCCCGCCGGCCCGGCCCCGATGATCAGGACCCTGGCGTGGTGGGTGTTCATGATGTGATCTCCTCCTGCGTAACGGTCCGGTGGGTCGGCCGTGACGCGGCCTCGGGGGGTTGGTGTAGCAAAGGCAGCTCCTTGCGCATTGTGAAGCACTCAGCAGATCGAAAGGGCTTGGGGTTTGGGTTCTGCGTTAGGGCTGAGACAGCGGTTCTGAACCAATCTGGTGAGAGCAATCGTGACTGCCGGGTTTCGCTGTGTGGTGACACAACGATGCTGCCAAGGGTGATATCGGACAGTGCCGCTGGTCAGCTTTGGAAATTGCAGTCTCATGCTGCTTTGGCACGCCCGCTTAGGCGCAACTTCAGTGGGATGTCAGCACTGGCGCCCGAAGGGCGTACAGAGACGGCCTTGGGCCTCACGATCAACGAGCAGCGTCACCGTGCGGTCGGGACTGCGGAACAACCTCGCACGACTGATGTTGAGGACGGTCTCAGAGGTGGTCGCTGTTTGAACGGGACGGTGAGCGGCCGCGATAACCTCGACATCCAAGATCGCGTGGTCGCTCAAGACAACGGGAGACCAGACGGCGGGGCGCCCAATGGCCTTGCCTGTGAGGGCCATGAGCGAAGATCCGAGCGGGAGCAGCGGACCCCCGAGCGTACGATTATAGGCGGTGCTGCCGATTGGCGTCGTCAACACGAGACCATCCCCGTTGATGTTCATCGGGTCCCCATTTCCGCGGACGGCAACGCTTAACTTGGCTTGCTGGAATACCTGCCGCTCAAGAACGATCTCGTTGATAGCGAAAAGCTCTCGGCTGCGCCCTCCTGCCTGGTCGATCTCGGCTTGCAGCACAGGCAGTTGCACCCTCGAAGCCGCGTGCAGTCGCTCGGTCAGATCATGCGTCCGAAATGAATTGCAGAAAGATCCGACAGAACCGTCGGTGCGCATGGCGAATACGGGCTTTGCCGGCATTGCCAGTGCCTCATGAAGCGCTTCCAACGCGGTACCGTCTCCACCGAGGGTCACGATGAAATCGGCTTCTGCCGCCGGGGTCTGGCCATAGCGGCTCGAAAGTTCATGGAGCGCCCCCTGAGCGCCTGGTCTCGGTGATGCCCGGAATGCGATCTTCATGGTTGAACCTCAAAGCACTGACTTCCAGGAAGATGGAGCAAGGGCGGCGAGCGCCAAAATATCGCACCAAGCCGCGCCTAGACGCGACCATCTGTTGCCGCTGCTTCCCAATACGGATGAAAATAGCAGCGTGAACCAACACGCTGTTCTCAGGCCACCCGATCATGCCGTTCCCACCCATGTTCACCTCCCTCTCTGTGGCCGCTGTAGGCGGCCACGCGATCAGCACCGTTTCGGGGCCTCAGCCCATGAGGAAACGCTGCGTGCCTTGTGCTTCAATGGCCTCCGCAAGCCGAGAGAGCGCGTGTACATAGGCGGCGCTGCGCAGGGTAATGCCCTTCTCCTGGGCGAGCGTCCAGACCGCGTCTCCTTCCTGCTCCATCTTTGTCTTCAGCCGCGCATGCACCTGCTCGATGGGCCAGGAATCGCCTTGCCGGTTCTGCACCCATTCGAAATACGAAACGGTGACGCCGCCCGCATTGGCCAAGATGTCAGGGAGAACAACGATGTTCTTGGCGTTGAGGATTTTGTCAGCTTCAGGGGTTATCGGCGCGTTGGCGAGTTCGAGGATGACGGGAGCCTTTATGCGTGCGGCATTTCCTGCGTGAACCATGTCCTCCAGGGCGGCCAAAACGAGTAGCTCGCAGTTGACAGAAACAAGCTCGTCGGCAGGAAGCGTGCAGACGCCGTCTGAGCCTGCAAGGCTGGTGACACTGCGCCCCTGCCGCTTTGCGGAAATGAGCTTATCGACGTCGAGTCCCGAGGAGCACTGGACCCCCCCCTTCGAGTCCGTGACCGCCACGATCCTGAAGCCGGCGGCTCCAAGCAGCTGCGCGATGTGCTTGCCCGCATTGCCGAAGCCCTGAATAGCCACCCTCGCGCCAGGCCGCAATCCGAGCTTTTGCGCTTGGTGTAGGAGGAGATAGTAGCCGCCGCGGGCCGTCGCGTCCTCCCGTCCGAGCGAGCCGCCGAGGGCGATGGGCTTGCCGGTGATCACCGCCGGGGTGACCTCGCCAACGATAGCGGCGTATTCGTCGGCCATCCAGGCCATAATCGTCGAATTGGTATAGACGTCAGGCGCCGGTATGTCCCGGTTCGGACCGATGACCTTGGCGAAACATTGAACATACCGGCGGGCGAGGCGCTCCTGTTCGGTCGCGGATAGATTGTGAATATCCACCTGCACGCCGCCCTTGGCACCGCCAAACGGCAGATTGATAAGCGCGCACTTCATGGTCATCAGGAAGGCGAGCGTCTCGACCTCGTCGATAGACACATCCGGGTGGAAGCGAATGCCCCCCTTGGTAGGGCCGAGCGTGTCGTCATAGCGGCAGCGCCAAGCGGGGTAGGACTTGCTCGCGCCGTCGTCCATGCGGATGACCAGACGGGCTTGCGTGGTCTCGCGCGGCGATTTGAGTTTCTCGAGAACGTCTGCGGTGATGTCGAGGTGCCTGGCTGCTTCGTAGAGACGTGCCCGGGCTTGGTCTAGCATAGTCTTGAGGACCATTTGATTGCCTTCCTCGTGTTCGTTGCAGCTATCGCGGGTCTGCGCAACATGAGCGACGGTTGGCAGCTGCCGCCCGCAAGAGTCGTTTTAAAACTTTCGTCGATTTGGCGGTCGAGCTCAGAGGCATGTTCTGGTTATCCTTCAGGGACTTGCATGAGAGTGTGGCAGACGTAGTCATTGTTTTCCCCCATGTCTGGCTGCGCTATCGTAGTTGTTAGCTGCTCGCGACGAGGCTGGGTCACTCGCACCGCTGACGAAACGGACCCAGCGAACTATCGGCCGAGCACTGTCCAGTCAGCCTCGACCAAACCGTTCGGCCACTGCTCCAGGATACATGTGTTCGTGAAGCTGGCGCGCCAGCGAAACGGCGCGCTCATAATCGCCAATCAAGTGGACACGCCGGACTGAAGCATCAAGCACGGTCACTACCATTGTTGATCCGATGGAGACTGGGGGGATGCCCGTACCCTCGACAAGCCGTATAGCAAAATCAGTATCGCTCATAACGCAGAGGCCGGGCCGGTCGTTTTGTTCGACATCGATCGTCGTGATGCCGTTTTGATCAAGAAGCGCGCGGCGGTTGTCGCGCTCGGCAACGCTTGCGAACGATATCACCACTGCGTCGCGAGCCACTGTCACCGAACGCGCGTTCCCATGGCCTGTCACAGTCGTCCCAGTGACCACGCCATCATTGGTGAGTGATTTGCAAAAGATGGTGACCCCGTGCTTTTCTGCGTACTCCACTGCGCCATGGTGCAGTACCTTTGCCCCGTATCGCGACATCGCTGCAATTGCCTCATAGGCAATCTCCGGGATCAGTTGCGCCTCTGCGATAAGATTAGGATCTCCCGTATAGACACCCGGAACATCCGAGTATATTTCGCAAGCGTGCTCCTCCAACATCGACGCAATAACGACAGCTGTCAGATCAGAAGCGTTTCTACCGAGGAACGTCAGCCGGCCGGACTGATCAATGGCTTGCGCCCCCGCGGCGATGACAACGTCATGCTCCTGCAAAGCACTCCGAATTGACCGAGGGTCCACACTTTCCACCGTGGCCCGGCCGAAGTCGGAATTCGTTCCTATTCCGAGGCCGTAGCCGTCCAAGGACGTTACGGATATCCCGAGCCGGCTGACGGCAGCTTCCAACAGATAGGCACTCAGCATCTCTCCAGTTGCCAGTGCCGCATCGAGGTTTGAGGGTGACGCTTGCTTATTGACCGCGAGCATCTGGGCTTTCAGGCGGTCCGTCTCTCCCTTCATGGCGCTGACCACGACAACGATCTTGTTCTCGCCGGTCGCCCGCCTCTGCGCAAGATGCCGAGCAACTCGATGGTAGCCCTCCGGATCCAGAAAATTTGAGCCGCCGAACTTGAGAATGGTCACTGTCATTTTCCACCAATCACCCGGTTCGCAATTGCAAGCTGTGCGATAAGGAGTGCGTTGAGCGCCGCCCCGACCTGGAGGTTGTCTGCGACTACCCAGAGCCAGAGCCCGCGCGGGTTCTGGGGATTCACTCGCACCCGCCCGACGTGGACATCCTCGGGATTTGTGAGGAAGCGCGGTGTCGGATACCCTTCTCGAATTCCGTCCGCATACAGCCGAACACCTGCTTCTTGCGCGAGCAGCTCGTGAACCTGTTCGAGGCGAACCGGCTTTTCAAACTCGATGTATACCGCCTCGGAATGGCCGTTCTCCACAGGAACCCGAACGCAAGTGGAGGTTAACCGGAGGTCAGGCATGGCCAAGATCTTCCGTGCCTCTTGAGTCAGCTTGCGCTCCTCAAGCGAAACCCCCTCCAAATCGATCTCGCCAATTTGCGGTATGACATTGAATGGAAGTGGCACAGGGAAACGCGCCGCGGGTGGTCCCGAGCTTCCCTCCAATGCGGCGCCGGTCCCGTTCCGTAGCTCATCAATCCCCACCAGGCCGACGCCCGAGGCGGCCTGATAGGTGGCCAGGATGATCTGATGAACATCCAATGCAGTGGCCAGTGGTCTTAGCGCTCGGACCAGCTGAATCGTCGAGCAATTTGGATTTGCCACAATTCCACGGCGTGGGCGATCCGAGAGCGCACTCGGGTTTACCTGAGGGACGACGAGTGGTACGTCAGGGTCCATCCGAAAGGCGTTGGAGTTGTCAATCACCAGCGCACCTTGGGCCGCGAACCGGGGTGCCCATTCGGCGCTCACGGCGCCGCCGGCGGAAAGGAATGCGATGTCGGTTTGAAGATCGCTGGTTTCGTCAAGTGCCTCCACGAAGCAGATCTCATCGCGAAATCTCACTTGGCGACCGGCCGAATTGCGGGACGCGAGCAGCCGCAACCGATTGACGGGAATTTGGCTTGCCTCCAGTAACTCGGTCAGTTCAGCTCCGACGGCCCCGGTGGCTCCAATGATAGAAATATTAACGGGTCTCATGGGATTCCTCCTTTAGGACGCGTTCAGCAATCGAGGTTGATGTCGCCTTCGAGTGCGGCGAGCGCTGTTGCTGCTATGTCCGTGCAACTCCATCTGAGGCTGACCTGACATTTCGTTCCCTCGTTCAATTCAAAATCGTCGGGCGGCGCTCGATGTTTCCGATTGCTCCTGCCAAGTCAGGCGCGAGCCAAAGACAGACGCCTAGGTCTTCTTTTCAGTTACTTGCTTTAGCGCTTCCGCTTGGACTTGCCGCTGCGGCCCGTGCCGAGCCCCCCTTGCTAAAATCCGTCTTGCAGAAATCCGCTTTGCCGAAGCAGCCCTTGCCGCCCCTGACCTGCTTGCCCAGGGCTGATCGTGCAAAAGTCGTGCCAGCCGCAGGAGTGTCTGAAATAAAGCTACTGGCTTTCTTTCAGATAGTTAGATCTGGAAATTGACCAGATGGGTGAGCGAACAACTCGTGTCGCTAAGCCGACAAGGGCACCGGACAGTGTCGTGTGGGCGGTCGTCACGCGCCAGAAATCGCTCAACGAATTGCCGCCTTGCGTGGAAGCCCTTGTGACTGGGCGACGACAC
>Ga0209282_1000288_pt1 | contig 24876 bp, 29 predicted proteins | sample Mtrugardesep15_FD_187529 | JGI IMG/M metagenome (GOLD analysis project Ga0209282, IMG submission 187529) | Root nodule microbial communities of legume samples collected from California, USA - M. trunc garden sep15 (SPAdes) (version 2) | ecosystem: Host-associated > Plants > Roots > Nodule...
TTGCTGGGCCCGACCAGCCAGCTGGTGCGCGGGCTGCAGAGCGCGCCTGCCAATTGCGACCGCTCGACGAGCGTGGCGGCCGCGCGTGCGGGGTCGAAGCGGCCGGCGTCCAACAGCTCCTTGTGCCAGTTGTCGCGGCCCTCGTCGCCGGCCGCCTTCCAGTCGGCCGAGACGAGCACCGGATTGCGCAGGCGCCAGTAGAACGGCAGTTCGTAGGGGTAGCTGTCGAGCATCACCACCAGGTCGCCGGGTGCCGCGGCCAGCTCCGCCGGTAGCCGCAGCCGCGCGCCGGGCGGCGTGGCGTAGGCCACGATCGCAGCGACGCAGGCCACGCACACGGCCGCGGCCGCGAGGGTCATGGCGCGCAGCCCGGGCAGCAGCGCTTCCAGCGGCCGCCCCGCCAGCACGCGCTGCGCGATCAGGTACGCCAGCGGCGGCAGTGCCGGCAGGACATAGCCGATCAGCTTGGAACGCGGGATCGAGAAGAAGACCACGATGACCGCGAGCCAGATCCACATCAGCCAGTCGATCTCGGAGAGCTTGCTTCCTGCAGGCGGCGCCTCCCGGCGCCGCGGCACGAGCAGCCAGCCGAACCAGGGCAGCGTGAGGCCCGCCAGCACCGGCAGGTAGAACCAGAATGGGTGCTCGTTGTTGAAGCCTGACGACGCGAAGCGCCGGAAGTGCTGCGTGACCACGAAGTAGTCGAAGAAGTCCGGATACTTCATCTGCATCGCGACGAACCACGGGCCGGCCACGGCCAGCAGCAGCGCCCATCCCGGCAGCCAGGCGGCCAGGCGCAGCACGGCGCTCTTGCGCGTGACCACGCACCAGGCCAGCAGCACCGCCGCCGGCAATACCGCGCCGATCAGCCCCTTGGCGAGCAGACCGGCCGCGGCGAGCAGGTAGGCGCCCGCCAGCATTGCGCGCCAGGGTTCGCCGCGCTCCCAGGCCAGCACGGCGCCGGCTCCCAGCAGCACCGTGCCCGCGATGCAGCCGGCCACCAGCATGTCGAGGTTCGCGAACTGTGCACCCAGGAAGAAGAAGGGCGTGGTCACGAGCACCACGGTGGACAGCAGGGCCAGCCGCGCCGTCGACCAGCGGCGCAGGAACAGAAACAGCGCCGCCGCCGCCGTGACCGCACCCAGGATGGAAGGCAGCCGGGCCGCCCATTCGACGGGACCCGCCAGCGCCATCGCGCCGGCGCCGATCCAGTAGAAGAGCGGCGGCTTGTGGAAAAAGGGCAGGCCGTCGAGCCGCGGCACCAGCCAGTCGCCGGAATACAGCATCTGCAGCGCCACGCCGGCGTAGCGCCCCTCGTCGGGCGCCATTAGCGGCCGGACCCAGGCGGTGGCGACGAGCCAGCCGAAAAGGGCGGCGGCGAGCCACAGCGGCTGGGGCGATGTCCATCCCGCGGCGTTGCCGGGCCGCCTCATGGCTGCCGCGCCTCGAGCCCGACGCCGCTTTCGCGGCGGACCACGTAGAGCGGCCGGCCCTTGACCTCTTCGTAGATGCGCGCCACGTACTCGCCCATGATGCCGGTGAAGATCATCTGCACGCCGAAGAAGAACATCAGGCTGACCACGATCGTGCTCCAGCCCGAGACCGGATTGCCGAACATCAGGTGGTCGAGGACCACGTAGGCGCCGTATGACAGCGCAGGCACGGCGAACAGCAGCCCCACCACACTCACCATGCGCAGCGGCCACGTGGTGAAGGCGGTGAGCCCGTCAATGGCCAGGGCGTACAGCCGCCGCGCGTTGAAGCTGCTGGCGCCCGCGGCGCGCGGCCTGGGCGTGTAGGGCATCGCCACGGCCCGGAAGCCGACCCATGCATACAGGCCCTTCATGAAGCGGCTGCGCTCGGGCAGGCTGGTCAGTGCATCGACCACCCTCCTGTCCATCAGCCGGAAATCGCCTGCGTCCCGCGGCACCGCGAAGCGGTCCGAAGCATTGAGAAGCCGGTAGAAGATCCGGCTGCCGATCTGCTTGAGGCGGCTCTCGTCGCTGCGCTCCTGGCGCACCGCATAGACCACCTCCGCACCGGCCTTCCAGTGGTCCAGCATGGCGCGGATGAGCGACGGAGAGTGCTGCAGGTCGCCGTCGAGCACAACCACCGCGTCGCCTGCAGCGGCCGCCAGGCCAGCGGAGAGCGCCGCCTCCTTGCCGAAGTTGCGCGACAGGGAAATGCACCGGAAACCCGTCAGTTCGCACCAGGCCTGGGCCACGGCCGCGGTGTCGTCGGTGCTGCCATCGTCCACGACGATGATCTCCCACCGCATCCCGGTGGCCCAGAGCGTTTCCTCGAGCGAGGGCAGCAGTTGCCGCAGGTTGGCCGCCTCGTTGAAGCAAGGGATCACGCAGGAAATGCTGCGTTGCTGCGTCCCGGCCGCACTCTGCGCGTGCGGGGCAGCGGTGGCCGCGGGCGCGGGTTCGGCAGCGGTCGAGGAGATCATGAAGGCCTCCAAAGCGAACCGGCCGCGTCCTTGCCGCCGGTTCGCGGCAGGGCAAGATGCACGCACCATTGCGCAAGGGCCAGCGCCGCGGCGACCCCGCCGGCCAGCAGCAGCCCCGCGATGATGTCGAGCGGGAAATGGACGCCCACGTAGATGCGTGCCCACCCGGTGGCGGCCGCCAGTGCAAGCAGCGGCATGCCAAGCGCGCGCAGGCGGGGGCGCAGCAGGAAGGCCAGCGCCACCATGAACATGACGGCCGCGTGCGCGCTGGGAAGGCTGCCGCGTCCCCCGTGTTCGATGTAGGCCGGCGACAGCGCCAGCACGAAGGGCCGCGGCATGTCGAGAGACAGTGCGATGGCATGCGCGATCGCCGATGTCGCGCCCGCGAGCGCTGCGACGATGCACAGGTAGGCGCGTTCGGTGCGATGACGCCACAGGGCCGCGACGACGACAGCCCCGCACAGCCAACTGCCCCAGAGCGCGAGGGCGGTTGCGAGGCCAAGGACCCACGGCGTGGGCCGCGGGCCGGCAGCGATCCATTGGAACGCTGCGAAATTGAGGGCGTTCATGAGCGCCCCCGCGCACGCACGGCGGCGCGGGATGCGTCGCATGAGCAGGAAAACGGAAACATCGCAATTGCCTTTCGACGGAGCAGGAAGGCCCGCGCGCGGCGCGCAGCGGGAGGCCCGGCGCGCGAGGCGCCGCTTCTCAGATCGCCGAAGGGGGGGCGGTGGTGGGCGGCAGCCGCCGCCACGATTGCGCGGGCGGCGGCGCGCCGCTGTGGTGCGGCACGCGTTCGGGGATGTCGCGCGTGGCGGGCGCCGTCGGCCGCGCCAGCACCACCAGGAGGGGGGGCAGCGCGAGAAACAGTGCAAGCAGCGTGTCCAGCGCGCAGCTCAGCGCATGGGGAAGGTCGATGCTGGCCGGGGCCTGAGCAAAGACCGTCGTTTCCCGGTCGGCCGCATGATCCGGCCGGTCATCGGCTTCGAACTGGGTCGTGGCGCTGGCGTTGCGCACCCTCAGCTCGGGCTCGTCCTCCAGGCCGTCGCACCGGAAATGAACCGCGATGAAGGGCTGCAGAAGAAGCAGCGCGATGCCCGCCACGCACCACAACCTGCGGTGCGCTTCGATGAATCGGCGGATGCATGCCAGCAACATGCGCGGATGCTAGTTCCGCCAAGTGAACGGAACCTGAGCGGGCTCGTCAGCATCCCGCAAGGTCGCGCTGCTTCTCCGGGGCATGCGGGCGACGGGCATCTGCGCCTTGGCGGATACATAACAAGACTGATTCTTTTTGGCATCCCGGGCCTATTGGCCGGCTTTGCTTTCTTCTTTAGCGCAACCCCCTTAGGCTTGGCGCATCGGGCCCTGCATCTCGGCGCGGCAAGATGCCGCCGCCGAGGCGTGCTGAAAAGAACGAGCTTAGTAATGCGAGTGGAATTCTCGAGCCAGCGCCAACCTCGACGCACGGGATCCGTGGCGTGGTGGTGGGTGTTCGCCCTGATGCTGACGGCACTGCAGCCCTTCATCGCCATTCATTTCCGCCACGACGGATGGGAGGACGAGCCGGGCTTTCGCATCCGCGCCGTGGGCTCCACTGTGCAGTTCGAACCCGACGAACGGCCCGGTCACGCCGCCATGTCGGAAACCACCGTGTTCGTGCCGCCGGGCGCGAGCATCGAGCAGCCCGACGTATTCCGCGACGGGCTGTCCGGCTTGATGCTTCTTGTCCTGGCGCTGCTGCCGCTGATCCTGTCGCTGCTGCGGGTCCCGCGGCTCACGGCCTCGCGCGTGCCGCCGGAGCGCCTCGACGCACGCAACCGGGCCCCTCCGCCGGCCACCGCCTGGCTGAGGCTCCCGCCCGGGACCGCGCCGCCTCTTGCGAGCTGACCCGCGGCTTCGCCACGCGATGCCGGTCCTGTCGCGCGCGCTCGCGCCGCGCGGCGATCTTGTTCAGTTTTCAAAGGCTCTATCGTGAATTCATCATCAAACCCTGGCTGCGCTTGCAGCGCTTCAGGCATCCTGCTGCCCACCGCCCCCGCGCCATTCGGCGCCGGTGTCCACAACAGCCGTGTCTTTCACCTGTGAAGGAGCTCGACATGGCCTGGAAAAACTCGACCTCCCGCTACAGCGCAGCAGTCATCGGCCTGCATTGGCTGATGCTGCTGCTGCTCGCCGCCGTTTACGCCTGCATGGAACTGCGCGGCTTCGCGCCCAAGGGCAGCGAACTGAGAAGCGCCATGAAGTCCCTGCATTTCTTGCTGGGCTTGGGCGTGCTCGCGCTCGTGGTGCTTCGGCTCGCCGCGCGCTGGAGCGCGGGTGCCGCGCCTGGCATCCATCCCCCCGTGCCGGACTGGCAGAACAGGCTCTCACGGCCCATGCACTTGGCGCTCTACGTCTTCATGATCGCCACGCCCATCCTGGGCTGGCTGGCGCTGAGCGCGGAAGGCGAACCGATCTTCCTGTTCGGCCTCCATGTGCCGTCGCTCGTCGGTGGCAGCGAGGCCCTGGCCGATCAGCTGGGGGACGTGCACGAAGCCGTGGCCACCGCCGGCTATTTCCTGATCGGCCTGCACGCGGCGGCCGCGCTGGCGCACCACTACATCTTTCGCGACGACACGCTCTCGCGAATGCTGCCCCGGCGCGGCTCGCGCTAAGAACCCACGGTCGACCACAGATGAAATCATTTCGCTATCGCGCCCATGCCGAGCGCCACCGCACCGAACACATCGGCTGGCTCCGGGCCGCCGTGCTCGGTGCCAACGACGGCATCATCTCCACGGCCAGCCTGGTCGTGGGCGTCGCGGCGGCCCATGCAAGCCACGCCGACATCCTGACGACGGCCGTGGCGGGCCTCGTGGCCGGCGCCATGTCGATGGCCGCGGGCGAATTCGTCTCTGTGTATTCCCAGGCCGACACGGAAACGGCGGACCTGGAGCGTGAACGCCACGAGCTCGCCTCGGAGCCCGAGGCTGAGCAGCGGGAACTGACCGCGATCTACGTGCGCCGCGGTCTCGACTACAAGCTCGCCGGCGAGGTCGCCACGCAGCTGATGGCGCACGACGCGCTGGGTGCGCACGCGCGCGATGAACTGGGTGTGTCGGAAGCCCTGAGCGCGCGTCCGCTGCAGGCGGCATTGGCTTCCGCAGGCAGTTTCGCTGCGGGCGCGGCCATGCCGCTCGCCGTGGTGGTGCTGGCACCGCAGGCGTCCTTGCTGGCGTGGACCATCGGAACTGCCATTGCCTTTTTGGCGCTGCTTGGCGCCGTCGCCGCCAAGATCGGCGGCACACCCGTCGGGCGAAGCGTCTGGCGCGTGGCCTTCTGGGGCACGCTGGCCATGGGAATCACGGCGGGGGCAGGTGCCGTGTTCGGCGCACCGGCCTAGGCATTGCTGTGGCGGCGTGAAGGCATCCACACGGTGTCCTCGCGAGCCACCGCGGCGCTCACTGCGCGATGCCGCCCGGAACGCGCAGCCTTTCGCGGCGGTGGGTCGCCGTCGCTCGGCTCCTGGTGCCGGTGACTTCGGACGGGAAGTTCGGCGCATTCCAGCCCGGTCTTCGCATCCGGCGGGTCTCGCGAGGAGAGGAGGCGCGCCTGCGTTCGCCTTCGCCGCGCCCGCTCTTTGTGCGGACGACCTTGAGCTTGTCGGTGCGCCAGCCAGTGCGATCTGTCATCGCGAACGGCACCGCGCCGCTGCCAGGTGTTGAACTGCAGGGAGATGATCTCATCGGCCGGATGTCCGCAGTTGAAACGCGCCGCGGAGATGTTCGAAGAACTCAGCCATTCCGTACTGGCGCGCTCACTTCCTGGCCATCCAATCACAGGGGCGGGCAATGGTTGCGTGGGCAGTGCACCCACGCCCCCGTCAAATCCCCCGAGTCCGAATCTTCATGCTCGACCGACGCAGTGCAAACACGCCGTCGAAGGTCCGGCACCACACGACGTCCTGAGAGCTCTCGATGAGGCGCGCACGCATCAGATGCTCGGCGCCCCCCAGCAGCTCCGTCGAGAAGACGAACTCCCGCTCGGGTGAGGCCTTCGCGGATGCCTCCTTCCTGCCGGCTTCCTCGTTGGCGAGGAAGGCCGCGAGTTCGCCAAAGCCCTGCGCGGTCTCCGAAGCGAGTTTGCGCTGAAGGTCCTCCGAAGGCCGGGCCAGTTCGTCGAGGCTGTAGGTCGAGGGCAACTGGTACATGTACAGGCCCGACCACCGATCGGCCCCGCTGCCCTGTTCGAGCTGGACTGCCGCAGCCGCCACCAGCCTGCCGCTGGGCGACTTGGTGATGGAGAGGTAGGGCGTTGCGCCCGTGCGGACTGCGCCGCCGACGTCGGCGAGCTCGAGCCCCTGCCGGATCGCCGCATCGAGGAACAACTGCCGAGGCTCGAGCCCGAGCTTGCCCTTCATGCGCGCCGCATCGAGGCCGGTCTGGCTGTCGACCATGCCCATGTTGGCGAGCGCGCCCAGGGCACCGAACACCAGGCCGGCCGTCAGGCTGCCGCCCTGTGTCTGCGCGTAGACGATGGTCTTCGTGTCGTCGAGGTGGCGAGTGGCGTGCCGCGGATCCTCAACGATGGCCGCATGCGCGAGCACGAACGTGGACGGTGCGCCCGCCGCGACGGGACGATTCCTGTAGCTCGGCGGGGCCACGCAAGCTGTCAGGCCAGCCAGCGCCAACAGCGCGCACACGCCCGCCGCGCGGCGATGTGCGGGGGTCTCGAAACCGATCATGGCTTTTTCTCCTCACTCCGTGGTCCGACAGGCCGCTCTTCGGCGGCGCGCGGATCATAGCCGCCGGACTGGACGCAACCGTTGCCGGCCGGTCCTCAGACGCGCCAGCCCGCATGGACGCTTCGGCTTCGCTCATGCTCGCCGAAGGCGACGTCGCCAGCACGGAATTGTTCCACGCTGCGATAGCACATGCCTCAACATCACAGGGTAGAGAACACATGGGACGCCCCGGGGCGATGAGTCCATAAGCGCGACTACTCGACACGCGTCTTCGTCATCCCGCCTGTTCGGCCGCGATCGCAGGTCGCGCGAAGCAGCTCTCTCTAGAGTCGCGCCTTTGCTGCCAATTCGGTCACGGATACGCCGATACCCGCCGCGATTTGCACAACGGTCATTACGCCGGGGTTTTGCATTCCCCTTTCGATGCTGCTCATGTAAGAGCGATCAATGTGACTGCGGTGCGCAAGCTCTTCTTGAGAGATTCCATGCGCTTTGCGCAATGCCTTGATGGCGGTACCAAGCGCCAACAGCGCTGGGTCGAGCGCATGTTTGGGCGAGGCAATTGGCATGGACAAAATGCTCTCGCGTTGTGTACGATCACACCACGGACGATCTTCCACATATCGGCCGACCCTTCCCATGCAGTGCATCGCCTCCGGACCGGTTGTCGCGCCCAGGGGCAGCTTGATTGCCGTATGACTCGCAGACACGTTACTTCGCCTCTGCCGACGACTCGACCGCTTCGGCTGCCGGTTTCGATGACGCGCGCCCGTTCACGGCAGCCAGCGCCCGTCGTGCGCAGCCTGTCGGCGGCGCGCATCGGTGCGCAGGTGAGGGCGCTGCGCATGGCGGCGGAGGTGTCTGGCGGCGAACTGGCCAAGACCTCGGGGATTTCTGCCTCGATGCTTTCGCGCATCGAGCGCGGTCTGGTCTCTCCTTCGGTAGAGACCTTGGAGCGCCTTGCGCAGGGGCTGCATGTGCCGGTGTCCCGTTTCTTCAGCGACCAGGCGCGGCGCACGGACTTCTGCCATGTGCGCGCGGGGCAGGGCGTTGTCGTCGATCGTGTCGGTGCGGTTTCAGACTACCGCTACGAGCTGCTGGGCCACCTGCTGTCGGGCAACCTGTTCGTTGAGCCCTACCTGGTCACATTGCTGCCCGGCGCCGATCCCTATGTGACCTTCCAGCATCCGGGCCTCAAGTTCCTGTACTTCCTGTCGGGGGAGGTCAGCTACCGCTATGGCGGCAGGGCTGTGGAGGTGAGGGGAGGGGACTCGCTGCTGTTCGAAGCGACCGCGCTCCACGGGATCGAGGCGATTCGGAGCGGGCCGGTGTCTTACCTGTCGGTCGTGTTCACACTGCGCGAGTGAAGTCGGAGACGAGGCTTGATGCCGATCGGTGGAGTCTCGTGCTCTGGTGAAAGAGCCCATGGTGTCGGCGCCTCCGCGAATCCCTGCGGTCCTGTGAGGCGATGGAGTCGTATCCGCCGTTCAGTTCGTCGATGTTCGGCATGCCGAACTTCTGCTAGGCGCGTGTTCCGCCGCGGCGCATCTGTGGCAGATTGAAAAGACGGGCGATGTTGGCGTGGCTCGATGGTTCTAGGGCGAACCAAGATAGTTGACCAGCGCGGCCAAGTAGTTGGTGCGTGTGTGCGGCACGTCCACCACATCCACGAAATCCGGGTGCCGGAAATAGACGATCAGGTAAGGGTACTTGGGCAGTCTCCATGAATGCAGGCCGGGCATCCCCAGCTCGGCCTCTAGGCGTGGCGAGCCTGCGTCGGGATTGCGCTTGATGAGTTCGTAGGCACCCTGCAGTTCATCCACAAAGCCCCTGGCCGCGCTCGGAGCCTGCATGGTCACCGCGTAGTATTGAATCGCGGCGGTGATCTGCGCACCGGCACGAGGGCGGACAAGGAATCGCCTGGCGCCCTTCACGCTCAAGTCGCTTTCTTCTTCACAGCCTTCACGGTCTTCGCGGATGCAGTCCTGGCCTTGCGCTCGGCGGGAGCCCCCGCCGCTTTCGCATTCAGCGCCTCGGCATGGGCGATCTCAGCTCGCAATCCTTTGAAATGTCCCGGTGTCCACTCGACGGCAGGCCCGGATTCAAGGCCGGCAAGGATGGCGGCTCGGAACTGCTCACGTGCCAAGTCCCGCCGGATGAGGTCACGCATGTACTCGCTGGCATTGCCATAGCGACGATCTACGACCTGTGCATCCACAAACGCCTTCATCTCGTCGGGAAGAGAAATGTTCATCGTCGTCATTCGAGGCACTTTAACTCAGCATGGCAAACCTTGCCATAGCTGGCCAATTGCCCATGACATCGTTTCCGTGCGCCGCATTGCGCCGCCTGGTTGACGTGGGCAAGGCATCGCTTATCGGACTTCGGAATTTACGCCGAGTGGCTCGGTGAATACTCGCTTGAGGTGCCGGCCTGTCCAGACATAGTAGAACTTGCCAGCCGACTGTGCGTGATCGAGGCTGCCTGCAATGATCAGCAGTCGGCTATCAGGCCGAAAATCCACGCGCTCGTCATCGTTGCCCATCGCGCCGCTGATCTCATTCACGTTCGGCAAGGTGTAAACCTGGCCAGTTTCGTAATCAAGCACTGCGATGTTTCGGCAATCGGTGCCGCACCCCCAACTGACAACATGCAGATGACCGGCGAAGTTGGGAGCCTCGTTGTAAGCGCGATGGATTGCAGTGGTAAAGCGGCGGGCCGTTTGCGTCGTGAGCCGCAGCGGCGGACGCGTGCCTGTTTTTGGCTGATAGCTTGCCGTCGCCGGATAGTCGGTGAACTTTGGCGGGTTCTTCGCATACGTGGTGGCCGTGCACAGCAGGATTGATAGCGTGCAGATCTTGATAGCTTGCTTGATGTTCACTTTGGGACCTCCTGTTGCACAGTGTGACTCACTCAAAGTGCTGCCACCGTGGGGCGCCTGATCTTGCCGACCGATCGGCATTCCACCACTGCTGCCATTGCTCTGCAGACGACACCGGCTGTCATCAAAGCGACTGCGTGTGACGCATGTCCGCCCCTACCGGTGAAGTCGCGGAGCGAAATTTCATACCGGCGGGCGCGATCGTGATGATGGCCGACGTCGACTCATGGCCAGGGCCATAAGCGACTTGCTGGACGGTCGCTCACCGGACAAGTCTCAAAGCGCCACCAGCGTGTCCCACTGGCGTCGCCAGCGCCCGAAGCTCAGTCCCGCCAAGGATGTGCAAAGCCTAGCAGCGGCATTGCGTGTAGAGGCACTGTGCCGCACTGAGGGCAGTATCTCGGAAGATCGCGGATGCATCTTGGATGCTCGCCGCGTCGCCGGTGCGCAGAGTTTGCACGCGACCGCCGGCTTCCGCGCAACTGTGCATGTTGACAGGTGGCGAGCGATCGTCCCGGCGCTAGGCTTTGGCTGGCGTCGACCCTGTTGCTCGCGCGGGTCGCGCCGCCTGCTTCGGAGGTTCCCATGCACCTGCGCGTTCTGATCCATTGTCTCCGCGCCGGCGGCGCGATCGCCATTGCCATGGCCTCGCTCGCCTGTGCGTCGGATGCGAGCAGGCCCGATCGGGCCAAGGGCTTCTCCGACCTTGTGGCGCTGAGCGCGGCGCGGCTCGATCTTTCAAGACAGGTGGCGCTGACCAAATGGGACACCCACCAGCCGGTCGCGGATCCACCCGGCGATCCGCGCGAACAGGAGGTCATTGCGGCCGCATCGCGCGAGGCGAGTGACCGCGGACTGCCGGAGGCGCTGGCGGCCGCGTTCTTCGCCGACCAGATCGAAGCGAGCAAGCTCGTCCAGTTCGCGCTGATGGCCCGCTGGCGGCGCGAAGGGCGGGCGCCGATTGAACCGCGGGCGGACCTGAGAAGCGAGCTGCGCCCCGCGCTGGATCGACTTCGGACACGGTTCATCGACCAGCTCATCGCGATCCGGCCGCTGCGCGAACGGGCGGATTGCCGCGAGCGGCTGGCGGATGCGACCGCGCGGCATGTCGACGCGCACGGGCTGTCGCCCTTGTTCGCGATCGCGCTCGACCGCGGCCTGGCACGCGTCTGTGCCGAGGGGTCGGACCCTCTGCGGTGAGCTCCCGTCAGAAGACCTTGCTGAGGAACCTGCGGACCCGCGGGTCTGCGTCATCGCCGAAGAACTCGGCGGGTGGCGCGGCCTGCACGATGCGCCCCTCGTCCATGAACACGACCTTGTCTGCGATGGCCCGCGCGAAGCCCATCTCGTGGGTGATGCAGATCATCGTCATGCCGTCCTGCGCCAGCAGGATCATGGTGTCGAGCACTTCCTTGACCATCTCCGGGTCCAAGGCGGACGTGGCTTCGTCGAACAGCATGAGCGAGGGGTTCAGGCACAGCGCCCGCGCGATGGCGACGCGCTGTTGTTGTCCGCCCGAGAGCTGGGCCGGATAGGCCGATGCCTTTTCGGCGAGCCGGACCTTGGCGAGGTACTCGAGGGCCGTCAGCCGGGCTTCGTCCCGGGAGCGGCGACGCACCCATCGCTGCGCCAGGGTGCAGTTCTCGAGCACGGTGAGGTGGGGAAACAGGTTGAATTGCTGGAACACCATGCCGATGCTGGCCTGGACCAGTTCGGTGTGCCGCATCCGCGGCGAGATCGCGATGCCGTTGACCGTCACGGACCCGCTTCCGTAGCTCTCGAGTCCGCTGATGCACCGCGCGAGCGTCGATTTTCCCGAGCCCGAGGGGCCGCACACCACGACGCGTTCGCCGGCTGCGACGCTCAGATGCACATCGCTGAGTACCTGATGTGCCTGGAAATGCTTGGACAGTCCGGCGACCGAGACCACCTGGGTGGCGACAGGGGAGATGGCCATGTCCATGCTCAGTCCGCCCGGCGGTAAAGCTGCGCGGCAGGGCTGTCGCGCCACGCGCTCAGTTCCCCCGCGCTCACGCGGATGCGTCCGTAGACCATCCAGGCATCGTCGACCGTGCCGACGAACTGCCTCACGTGCAGCTGCTCCGGGTGCCGGTCCGCGGCCGAGGCATAGCCCAGGCCGATCGCGAACTTGCCGTCGATCACCCCCTGGGTGACCTCGGCAACGGTGTCCACCAGTTCGATCTGCGGCCACCGGTTGCGGTCGAGGTACGGCAAGGTCGGGAGCATGACCGCGAGCGACGTGGGTTGCACGGCGTCGTTGCGCTGGAGGATGGCGAGGTCCTGGCTCGGCGAGATGAAGGTGTCGATCAGGTGCAGTCCGACGAAGCACTTCGCGACGGTCGACATAGCGGCCGGATGGACCGCGCACTGGACCATGAAATCGGCGGCGCCCTGCAGCACGGCGTCGGCGCCGCGGTCGAAATCAGGGACGAGGTCCACGCTCGCGCGGTCGCGAAGGCCGTGGAAGTCAAGGTAGCGGCGGGTCACGAATTCGTGGTTGCTGCCCGCCGGGCCCAGGGTGAGGAATTTCATGGTGGAGTGCTCGGTTCAGTGGGAACGGTTCAGCGAGGCCTCGAGTGTGCGCATGCCGCGCATCAGGATGTAGTTGATTGCGAGGTAGACGAGGCCCGCGGCGAGGAAGATCTCGTAGGGTGCGTAGGTTTCGGAGGTGAGGAGCCGGGCGCTGCCGGTGAGCTCGAGCAAGGTCACGGTGCTGGCCAGCGCCGTCGCCTTGCAGGTGAGCACGACCTCGTTGCCGAAGGCGGGGAGAGCGGCGCGTGCCGCGAGCGGCAGGTCGATCAGCCAGAAAGCCGGGGCACGACCGAGCCCGAGCATGCGGGCGGCCTCGCGCGTGCCTGGCGGGATGGCGGCCAGCGCGGCCCCCAGCGTCTTGCCGGTGTAGGCGGCCGTGTTCAGTCCCAATGCGATCACGACGCACCAGAACGGATCGCGCAGCAGGGGCCACAGGACGGAGTGGCGGATCGCGTCGAACTGGCCCGCCCCGTAGTAGAGAAGGAAGAGCTGGACCAGCGCCGGCGTGCCGCGGAAGAAGAGCACGTAGGCATGGGCTGCCGCGCGCAGCCAGCGCAGGTGTGCGTTCCGGCAGAGGGCGACGGGGATCGACAGCGTCGTGCCGAGGAGGATGACGCAGCCGGTGAGCTTGAGCGTGAGCCACGCGCCATCGAGCAGCGCTGGCATGGCGGACCATAGAAGGGTGATGTCGAACATGGGATCAGCTTGCCAGCGGGCGTGCGGCGCGACGCTCGGCCCACTCGAGGCCGAGCGTGGCCAAGCCGGTCAGCGCCAGGTAGATGCAGGCGGTGGCGAGGTACATCGTGAACGGCTCCCGCGTCGCGCCGGACGCCTCTGCCGCTTTTCGCATGAGCTCGTCGCAGCCGACGATGGAGACGATCGATGTCTGCTTGAGCAGGACGATGGACTGGTTGCCGAATGGTGCGAGCGCGAGACGCGCGGCCTGCGGCAGCACGACGGTCCACAGGGTCTGGAGGCGCGACAAGCCGAGGGTCCCGGCGGCCTCCCGCTGGGTCCTCGGAACCGACTGCAGGGCGCCTCGCCCGATCTCGGCGGCGTAGGCGCCGAACGAGAGCGCGAGCGCGACAACGCCCGCGACGAAGGTGTCGATCTCGACGTAGCGGCCGGTGAGTGCGGCGAGCGTGAGCGACCCTCCGAAGAAGACGGCGAAGACGATCAGCAGGTCGGGAATGCCCCGAACCACGGCGGCGTAGCCGTTGCCCACGGCCTGCAGTGCGCGTCGGCCCGAGAGCTGCATGGCGCAGATGCCTGCGCCGAGCAGCGTGCCGAGCAACAGCGCGGTCGCCGCAAGCTGCAGCGTCACGAGGGCGCCCAGGAGCAACTGGCCACCAAAACCATGGAGGGTGTCCATCGAGGGGCGGCGCCTACATCAGCTTGAACGGGAAGTACTTCGCCGTGATGCGGTCGTAGGTGCCGTCGGCCCGGATCGCTTCCAGCGCTGCATTGATCCTCGCGAGCGTCTGCCCGTCGTCCTTGCGCACCGCGATGCCATTGCCCTCGCCGAGGATGCCGCCCTTGAGTTCCGGACCTGCGAACGCGAAGTCCTTGGCCTCCGGGGTTTTCAGGAAGCCGACATGGTAGGTCACCATGTTGCCGAGGATGTACTCCACGCGGCCCGCGACGAGGTCGAGTTCGGCGGCCTGGGGCGTGTCGTACAGCTTGACGTCCGCGCTCCTGTAGTTCTGGGCGAGGTAGGCCGCCTGGACCGACCCGCGCTGGACGCCGATGGTCTTGCCCTTCAGCGCAGCCGGGCTGACATCGGCAGGCGCGCCCTTGCGCGCCACGAAGCGCGAGATGGTGTCCTTGTACTTGGCCGAGAAAGCGACGCGCTCGCGGCGCTGCGGCGTGATCGCCATGCTCGCGACGATCATGTCGTACTTGCGGGCGACGAGGCCCGGGATGATGCCATCCCAGTCCTGCGCGACGATCTCGCAACTGGCCTTCATCTTCTCGCACAGCGCTCTGGCGATGTCGACGTCCCAGCCCTGCAGCGTCCCCTGGGCATCCTTGAAGCTCCAGGGCGGGTAGGACCCCTCGGTCGCGATGCGGTAGCTGCCCTGGGCACTGGCCGCAGGGATCCAGAGGCACGACGACAGCGCGAGGCAGAAGGACCAGCGATGAAAGCCTGAAAGCGAAGTGCGAAAGCGCATGGACGTTGTCTCCGAGACGAATTGTTGTGAGGGCGGCATCGTCGGGGAGCTGCGGGATGTGCGCAACGCTTGCATGACAAGCAACTTCGCGGGCGATGGACGCGCCGGAACACGTATCGCATGTGGGCCGCCAACGGACCTTCGCCTTGCATTGCGGTCAATTTCGCGTTGGCGCCGATGCTTGTGAAGGGGCCCGTTCGCGCGCAGGGCGTCTTCTTCTTGAGCGCTGAACGCACCGATCGCGCGGGCGCCCGCGACACGCATTCCGCCGCGATCGCATGAGGCATGGCGCTCGCGCAGCCCGCATGCCTCGCGCCCGCGGCACGCCATCCGGTCGCATCGGGATTCCACGGGGCTGCCTCCTGGTTGTCCCTGCTGCATCGCTCTCCTCTTGAAAACGCAGCGCTGCATATGCATCGTGGCCGGTCCGGGAGACATTCGATGTGACGCGAGGGTGGCGATGCATGCCCTGGATCACGGCGAGTGCCGCGGCGGATCTGCTGTCGGTGCCACCTCTTGTCCGACGCATAGCTCGCCCGATCCGACGTCCAGGGCTTCGGGCTTCGCCACCGTCCTCACCCGGTCCCCGCTGCGCGCGGCTGCGGCTTGCGGACGGTCCCTGGACTTCGGACCTTGCGCTCGCTCTTCATGCGTCGAGGCGGCTCCGAAAGCAGATGTTCAACCACCGCGGCACACGCCGCAGAAAGGCCCAGCCATGCACGCGAACTCGAATTCCAGCGCCACCCCGCGCGATGCGGGCAGCCCGCATCGTCCGGGGAACCCGGGCAACCTGCGCGGCACGGGCGTTCCCCCCGTACCCCCCGAGGACTCACCCAAAGCAGGTGCGGGTGTTGCCGAATCCGCAGGCACCGCTGCGCGGGGGCGCAGCCGCATGGACGTGCGGCAGAACGTGACCGACCGGATCATCGCGATGCTGGAGAAGGGCGGCAGCGTGTTCCGCGAACGCTGGGTGCGGGCGGCGGCACGCGGGGTGCCGCGCAACGGCAAGACCGGGATGCCTTACCGCGGCGCGAATGTGCTGCTGCTCTGGGAGGCGGCGATCGAGGCCGGCTATGCGTCCAATGTGTGGCTCACCTACAAGCAGGCGCAAAGCCTCGGCGCACAGGTCCGCCAGGGCGAGCGCGGGGTGCTGTGCGCGCACTTCGAGCGCAGGGCACGGGGGCGTGGCGGCGATGCCGACGATGTCCTCTCGGAAGACGGGGTGGACGAGGAGCCCCTCACGGCCAGTTCCGGTGCGCGCGCGGGCGTGCTGCTGTGCCGGCCGTTCTGGCTCTTCAACCTGGCGCAGATCGACGGGTTGCCGCTCGAGGTCGTGGATCTTGCCGTCGCCGCGCCGGCGGCCTCGCAGGCGCCGGTGGAGCAGGCGATGCGCCTGCTCGGGGGCAGCAATGCGAAGATCCGGCACGGGTTCGACCAGGCGGCGTACATTCCGGCGCTCGACGAGATCCGTCTGCCGTGGCCGCGGCAGTTCACGAGCGCCGAGGCGCAGTGCGCGACCGCGCTGCACGAGCTGGTGCACTGGACCGGCCATCCCGAGCGGCTGAACCGGCGTTTCGGGCGGCGATTCGGGGATGCGGCCTATGCGTTCGAGGAGCTGGTGGCGGAGCTCGGCAGCGCGTTCCTCCTGGGCCGGTGCGGGCTGGTCGATGCCACGGTCGAGGGGCACGCGGCCTACATCGACGCCTGGCTGCGGGTGCTGCGGGCCGACCGCACGGCGATCTTCACGGCGGCGCGCCTCGCGGAGGAGGCGTTCGCATACATCGTGGCGAGGCAAATGCCGGCGCTCGGGGAGACCGCGAGGGCCTGAGGACCGTTGCGCTCATGGCCAGGCAGAAGGGGTGCGCAGTGATCTCGGACGCGTGCAGGCTTGGCCGGAAGTCTTGCCGGCATTCCCCGCCTCAACAAAAGCGGAACGCACGAAGCTCAAGTCGGGATCCTGCGAGGGGCTGGAATCGTACTCGCCATCGGTTCGTCAATGTTCGGCATGCCGAGCTTCCGATTGGCGCACGCGGGCGCAGCCATTCCTGGCCTCATGCGCGCCGCAACAGTGCGGCAAGAAGTATTGACGTCGTAGATACTTCGTTCATATCGACGTTTCTAGAATCGTTCATGTCCAAAGAAGCCATGTTCACCATGAAGCTGGAGCCGGAACTGCGCGACGCCTTCATGGCCGAGGCCGAGGCCAGCCACCGCCCGGCGTCGCAGGTGGTGCGCGAACTGATGCGTGAGTTCATCGAGCGTCAACGGCAGGCCCGTGAGTACGACACCTTCCTGCGTGCCAAGGTCGACACGGCACGTGCGCAAATCGCCTCCGGTCACTACGCCAGTGATGCCGACGTCGAGGCTCGCTTTGCTGCCCGTCGCGCTGCGCTGCGGGCCAAAGCGGGCGGCACTGAAGCATGAGGATCCTGTGGATCCTTTCCGCCAGGCAAGACCGCGCCCGCATCTTCTTCCTCATCGCCCAGGACAACCTGCTTGGCCGACATCCGCATGGATGAGATTTTCTCGGCAGCGGTCCGCCGACTGGCCGAGCACCCTCTGCTGGGACGGGCCGGACAGATCCCGGGCACCCGCGAGTTGATCCCGCACGAGAGCTATCGGGTGGTCTATGAGGTGCGGGCTGAGACCGTCTGGATCTAGACCTTGGTGCATACCGCTCGCCTGTGGCCTCCGGCCCGGTCATGATCGACGGCCGCCGAAAGCGCGCCGTTTCTGACGTTAGAAGTGACGGCAAAGCACGATGAGGCGACTACGAAGGGCAGTATTCATGCGTCAGGAGAAGTTGGTCCAGTAGCACGGTGCGGGCCCGGATGTTCGGTATGGACAGTGAGCGTCGCGCCCACCAGCGCCTGTGCATTGCGACACGCCAATCGCTGGCCGGGAGAAAGACGCTGCGTATCACCGCGCGATGTAGCGGCGCATAGGCACTCTTCAAACGCCGTGCCTCCGCAGCAAGGCCCGACATCCGCCCGCTCACGGTTGAGCCGAGTGACTGCCTGCGACAGCATCCCGATCTCAACCGCCTGGCGCCCGCGCGCTGATCCACATTCCCATTCCAAATGCTGTCACGCAGGCCGGGCCCGATTAGGGCGGCGAGCGGGCCGATGACTCTTGGTCATCGGCCCTGGAACGCTCACTAGCACCTCGTCGGGGCGGGAGCGCTACTCCGGCTCACTTGCCGTGATCCGCTTTTTTGTCGCACTTCGCCTTGCAGATGTCGTATGCGGGGTCCGACTTCCGAGTGTTGCCGTCCTTCTTGGTCTGGTTGTCTCGCTTCGAATGGCAGCCCTCCTCACAGGTGGGTTTGCCTTTGCCGTTGGTGTCAGCCGCAAACGCCCAAGAGCTTCCCATGAGCAGGACCGCGACAACCATAACGGACAGACTTTTGAACATTTCTTCTCCTCTTCATCGCCCTAGAAAATCGCCGCTAGAGCTTCAGCCCAAAGCGACAGCCCGATTGGCAGCGCGTCTTTGGACCTTGGGTCTTCGCCCGAAGGTCCCGGAGTCTCGAAGGCGCGAATCTGGCCGCCAATACCAAGTTCATGTGACCCTAAGGGGCATCACGGTAGTTAATTCCTCACTTCCCCTGGGGCGATGCCACGGCAACTGGGCGCAATTCCAACAGCTGCAGTCCCGTTCAGACCACAGAACGCCACGGCGTCGCTGCGGACATTGATGTTGGCGTTTTCGCCGAACTGATGAAAGGGAACAGGCATGCCCCAGCGAGCACAAGATCCCGGCGACGAGGCGGGCCGTCTCGACCCTATCGGCCCACCGCACGGCGATCTTTACGGCGGCGTGCCTCGCGGAGGAAGCGTTCGCGTACCTCGTGGCGAGGGAAATGCCGGCGCTCGGGGAGACCGCAATGGACTGAGGACCGTTGCGCTCATGGCCAGGCAGAAGGGGAGGCAGTGATCTCGGACGCGCGCAGGCTTGGCCGCAAGCCTTGCCGGCATTCCCTGCCTCAACAGCGGAATGCGCGGAGCTGGAAAGGCGGTCCCGGTGCGGGGCTAGAAATCGTACTCGCCATCGGTTCGTCAATGTTCGGCGTGCCGAACTTCCGATCGGCGCACGCGGGCGCAGCCATTCCTGGCCTCGCTCGCGTGACTATGTGACGGGCGCCACCTGGTGGTGGACAGCGGTGTGACGCATGCCCGCGCCTACCGGCGAACGCGCGAAGCGGAATTTCATAGCGGCCGGCGCGGGCAGGAGGACCGACTTCTTTGGGATGGTGCATCGGTGGCCCAGCGCAGGCTCGCAAGACTGTTGTGCCCACGAGGTCATCCTTCGATCAACGCAACGCGTCGCTGTCGGGCCTCGTCAGGTGGGTGGCTTGGGCAATCCGTAACCTAGTTGACGCTCATGTCGCAATGAGAGCAACACCACCTCTGCCCCGGAATGGGCGTAGAGCAAGACGTGCCGAGCCAGCACCAACTCTCGCAACTCGGGTTGCCCGAGCGTTCGAGAAAGGTGCCTTGCCTGCTCAGCCTGAAACTTGCCCCAGCCCGACTCGGCATCGAGGAAACGAGCGGGCCGCCCGCTTGTGGGTGCGAACGAGACGAGTGCCCGCGCTTTGACTATTTCAGCCTGCAATTTCTTGAAACGCGCCGATGCAGAGGCGGCGTCCTGCTCCTCCATAAAGGTGCGGGCTGCCTGGAGGCACACCAGGAAGTTCGGAACCGCCCGAACCCTCGCGTTGACAGGAATGCTCACGAGGCCGGCGCGATGCCGAGTGCCTGGTCCAATTCGGTCTCGGACACGAACTCTCCTGCCACGGCCTGCCGCAGGCCGGCAATGGCATCTTCGACCAGCACAAGGTTGGCGTGTTCTGCCTCAAGCGCATGGTAGTAGTCCAGCCGGCGCGCATCGACCAAGGCAACATAGCTCGCCCCGTTCTTGGTGAGCACCTTCTCTGAACCGCTGCCGACGACGTCTTCTGCCAATTCGGTGAGCCGGGCGCGGGCTTCGCTGATGGGCACGATGTCCGAGGTCCTCAGTGACATGTTTCAGCCATTCATTAAGCTTTACGTTAATATTAAGTCTAGCAGCCGGAACCGGAACTCGCAATCGCCTGCGGGTATTCGCCCCGCGCACCGGCCATGCCACGCTGCTTTACTCCGATCTAGTGACCGACGTTCGCGCATCGGATCATTTCGGCGTCGACATCGGGTCGACGCGAGCGCTGCTCTTGCGGCGGATTCGCGGCGGTCGCGTGCTGGCCAGTGGCAACTGGAACTGCCGCAGACGGAACACAACCGGGAAGCTCTCCCGAACGCAGGCAACCCCACGGCATCGCTTCGGTATCCGATCTCGGCACTTCATGCTCGTCCGCCTCTGTGCCCCACGTTCCGAAGAATGATTTTGCGACAGACCGATGTATGAATCCGCCGCGGTCGCAATGCCCAGGGTGTCGAGAGGTTTCAGAGGGAGCGGTTGTCGATCTGATCGAGGTACAACTGGAAGCTTGTCGTCGTGCGGTACACCGCAGCGATGCCGGCCACGCCTGGCGCCGGGAGCTCGTAGATCGAATATTCGCGCGTCCCGTCTTCGAGCAGAAACAATTCCAAGGCCCGGTTCACGAGGTCGAGCGCTTGCCGCTCGATGATGTCCAGCGCGGCCGCGAACAGTGCGCGCTGTGTGTCGAGGTCCAGGCCAGTTTCGGCGTTGAGACAGACAAGGCCGCAGTGGATCTCCGCCTTCGAATGAAGGCCGCCGAGGTTGCCAGGACCGCCCACCGCGAAAATCCACGGCGTTGTTGGTCACCAATGTGAAGTCTTCCGCCAGGACCTTCTCCATCAGGTCGCGGTCGAGCATGCCCTGCCAGCCTCGATCCCGTACGCACGTCGATTCGACGTGGCCACGCGCAACGGCGATCTGCCGAAGCCGCGGGGTCAGGCATTCGTCGATGAGAAACCTGAGCGTCGTTGCGCCGGCGGCTTGGCCGAGCCAAGCCGGACGGGCCGGCCTCGTTGCCGATGCACCTGGGCATAAACTTGCGCGGCGGTCAGCTGCTCGCTCGTCAGCGAATACTCATCCAGCACGCGATCTTCCAGGATTCCCTTTTCGAGGGAGGACAGAACGGTCTCGATGGGCAGTCGTGTCCCCTTGAAGCAAGGCTTGCCGCCCATCACGCTGTCGATCTTCGTGATCAGTTCGTCCGCTGTATCCACCACTTTGGCGCGAGCGAATGCCTTGTACACAATGGCCGTGAAATCAAGCTGCAGGCCAATCCTCGGGTCCACGATGATCCAGTCGATGTCCTTCGCCATGCCGTGAAGGCTGATCAGGTCTTCCCTGGATTTCGAGCGCGCAACCCGCGCGGTCAGCTCGCTCAGGATGTTCTTCCGAGCCGATGCCACAAGCCAGTCGTCCGACTGGAAGAAGAAACTTGCCCAGGCTGCCGTGATTCGCGCGAACCTGCGCGAACCGCCTTCCTGCGCGAGAAGCGAGTCGGGCACCAGGTGTTCGTCCGCCAAGCGGTTCATCTGCTGCTGAGTGACCCCGGCAATGAATGCCGCTTCGGCCGAAGGTACGAAGCTGTCTGTGGTACTCATGATAATCCTTCTGAACGTTCGGAATGTATAATCCGGCCGCGTCGACGTCAAGGCCTGACGCATCTCCGTCAGCACGCGCGCGGCAGTTCGTGTCCGTCGGCGTTTGCGCCCAACGTTCCGAAGCGGTCGAGCAGTTGGGCATCGTCGAGTTCGCCTACGGGCTTTCTTCCGCAGCTCGGCAGCACGTCTTCATCGAAGGTACGCCGGAGCTCGGCGTCGTCATTCCTCCGGCACAGCAATTCCGCCTGAAACTACAAAGCACCTTTTCATGCCTTGATGCATGGCGCAATTCCCCCGCTCCTAAACTGAGAAAAAACCATTCTCAGCGGCCCCTTCAGGAGACATCGCAATGCAAATCCGAAAGCGCCTCAGCGGCTTTCTGCTCGGGCTGGGCCTGGCCGTCGGTACGGCGCAGGCTCAGCAACCCCTGCGTATCGTGGTTCCTTTCGCCGCCGGCGGCGGAACGGACCAGTACGCGCGGCTGCTGGCTTCGGAGCTCACCAAGCATGGCACCCAGACCATCGTGGAAAACAAGCCCGGCGCGAGCGGCATCGTGGCCGCGGACAGCGTGGCCCGTTCCAGGCCCGATGGCACCACCTTGCTGATGAGTTCGCTGAGCATTCTGGCCAGCAACACCGTGATGTACGACAAACTGCCCTACGACCCGGTGAAGAGCTTCACGCCGGTCACGCAGATCGCCTATCAGCCGACCATCATCGTGGGACGCTCGGATCTGCCTTACAGGAACATCAAGGAAATGGTGGCCTATGCCAAGGCGCATCCGGACAAGATCAACCGGGGCTCTCCGGGCGCATCCATCCTGACCAACCTGGCGCCACTGGCCTTCGAAGGCATGGCGGGCATTCGCACGACGCACATTCCGTTCAACGGAGATTCTCCCGGCCTGCAGGCCATGCTCGGCAGCCAGATCGACATCCAGGGCACCTCCATCACCGGCCCGCTGCAGCACGTCAGGGCGGGCAAGATGCGCGTACTGGGTGTGATGGACGCCAAGCGCCTCCCGCAGGTGCCCGATGCGCCCACTTTCAAGGAGCAGGGCTACGACATCGAGGCGCTGCTCTGGTATGCGCTTTCCGCGCCCGCCGCCACGCCGAAGGACACGGTCGACAAGCTCAACCGCGCCGTCAACCAGGTGCTGGCCGACCCCGACTTCATCGCGCGTTCGCAAGCGATCGGCATGGAGCCCCGCGGCGGCACGCCGCAGGCGCTGGCCGACTATGTGAAGGCCGAGACCGAGCGCTGGTTGCCCCTGCTTCAGCGCCTGGACCTGCCCAAGCAGGGGCAATGAATGGGGCCGCTGTTCGACGACACCGTGGCCCTGGTCAGCGGTGCGAGCCAGGGAATCGGTTTTGCCATTGCAAGTCGCCTGCTTGACGCCGGCTGCCGCGTGGCATTGACGGATCTGGACGACGACAGGACGCGCGACGCGGCCGCACGCACGGGCTACGCTGACGACCGGGTGCGGCCCTATGCGCTGGACGTGCGCGATGCCGCGCAATGCGCCGCCGTGGTTGCCGACGTGGCGCAGGCCTGGGGCCCCGTGGGTGTGCTCGTGAACAACGCCGGTGTGGGTGGCCGCAGTGCCGTGTTCGAGGCACAGGCGCTGTCGCAAGACATCGACCACGTGATGGCGGTGAACGTCAAGGGCGTGCTCAATCTGACGGCAGCATGCACCGAAGGCCTGCACCGCACACGCGGCGCCATCGTCAACGTGGCATCCATCACCTCGCTCGTCGCAACGTCGGCCCACATGGCCTATGGCGCCTCGAAGGGCGCCGTCGCCCAGCTGACCAAGTTCCTGGCGCGAGATTTCGGGCCCCATGGCGTGCGCGTCAATGCCGTGGCACCCGGCCTGGTGACGACGCCCATGACCGCCCACATCGCGGATGACGCCGAGCGCCATGAGCGGATGGTGCGCCGCACGTTTCTGCGCCGCGTGGGCGACCCGCAGGACATCGCAGGGCCCGTGGTCTTCCTCGCTTCGCAGCAGGCGCGCTACGTGACCGGAACCATCCTGCCGGTCGACGGCGGCTACACCGCCAACTGAGGCCGCCGTGCGCCTGCCGCCGGAGGCAGGCCGGACCCATCAAGAACAGGGCATGCCGCCGTGCCTTCATTGCGGAGAGAACACATGATCCGAGATCCTTCTGCGTTCGATGAAACGCTGGGCGCGCTGCGGCGCTACGTGCGCGAGCAACTGATTCCGCGCGAGGCGCAGGTCGAGCAGCTGGACGAAGTGCCTGCCGACCTCGTCGACGACCTGGCCAAGCGGGGCTTTTTCGGCTGGTCCATTCCCCAGGCGTGGAACGGCGGCGGGATGACGACCGAAGAACTGGTGCTCGCTGCGATGGAGCTGTCGCAAGCCTCCGTGGCTTTCAGGGCGCGCGTCGGAACCAATACGGGCATTGGCTCCGAGGCCCTGGTCGCAGACGGCACGCCCGAGCAGAAGGCCCGCTACCTGCCGTTGCTGGCCAGCGGTGCCCTGACCGGCGCGTTCGCGCTGACCGAGCCCGAGGCCGGCTCGGACGCGACCGCACTGACGACGAGCGCCGTGCGCGATGGCGATCACTACGTGCTCAACGGAACCAAGTGCTTCATCACCAATGCGCCGATCGCGGGGCTGTTCACGGTGCTGGCGCGCACCGATCCGCAAGACCGGTCCGCCCGTGGCATTTCGGCTTTCCTGGTCGAGCGCGGAACACCCGGGCTTGCAACTGGGGAGCCGTACCGCAAGATGGGGCAGGCCGGATCGCCGGTGTCCGAGGTGCATCTGACCGACTGCCGCGTGCCGGCCGGCAGCATCATCGGCGGCGTGGAGGGCATGGGTTTCAAGACGGCCATGAAGGTGCTCAACAAGCAGCGCATCCATCTTGCGGCGCTGTGCACGGGCCCCGCCATCCGCATGCTGGACGAAGCCGTCGCGTGGACCTGCCGGCGTCGGCAGTTCGGCCAGCCGGTCGCCGGCTTCCAGCTGGTGCAGGCCTTGATCGCCGATTGCCAGACCGAAATCCAGGCCGCGCGGGCACTGATCCTGCAGACCGCGCGCCAGCGCGACGGCGGCGAGGACGTGACCATGCAGGCGTCGATCTGCAAGTACTTCGCGTCGGAGATGTGCGGGCGCGTGGCGGACCGCTGCGTGCAGATGCTGGGCGGCACGGGTTTCATCCACGGCCATCCCATCGAGCGCTTCTACCGCGACGTCCGGCTGTTCCGCCTCTACGAAGGCACGAGCCAGATCCATCAGCTGAACATCGCCAAGCGCACCATCGCCGCGGCCGGCTATCGCGTGGGCGAATGAGCGAACCGCATCACCAAGATCCGAGGAATACCGAATGAACCACTCTTCCATGCAACCTCTTGCCGGCGTGCGTGTGCTGGACCTGTCCAGGGTCATGGCAGGCCCGCTGTGCGGCATGGCGCTGGCCGACCTGGGCGCGGACGTGATCAAGGTCGAGCATCCGGAGCGCGGCGACGACACGCGAGACTGGGGCGTGCGC
>Ga0209282_1000289_pt1 | contig 24816 bp, 17 predicted proteins | sample Mtrugardesep15_FD_187529 | JGI IMG/M metagenome (GOLD analysis project Ga0209282, IMG submission 187529) | Root nodule microbial communities of legume samples collected from California, USA - M. trunc garden sep15 (SPAdes) (version 2) | ecosystem: Host-associated > Plants > Roots > Nodule...
TAATTCTAAAATTACAATAAATTGACTTTTCACATTATCTCTTTAATGAGGGTAATTTTGTAAAATTGTACTATAAAACAGACACATTAACTACACCAACAACATTTCTTAAGAAATGTGAAAAAAGTAATAGGTGGCTATATTAAGGGACGGAGGGAGTATATTTTAGATGACGAGTTAGACTTTCTAAAAAGATCTAGATAGTTTCAACCGAATGAGTCGTTGTTTGGTTTGTTAGAGAACATGCCAATTGCTAGCTTATACAAGTAGGAAATAGAATAGCTTATCAAATCAATGAGAAGTTAGTTTTAGAATAGCTTAGTTGTAGTTTTTAGTCTCCATTAATGACCACCAATTATTTATTTTTCATTACACACAAACAACATATCATGAGTGTAATTGAAATAACGTTTTTACTCTCCACTAATCACCTTATAAATGAGCAAAATGCATGAGTTACATATCAAAGAATGTATCTATCAGATCATCAGTGAACCTGATTCAACCATTTGAAAGATATACAAATAACAAGTGGCTGCATGTAAAAATCGGAAAAATATTCACGTAAACACCTTACTAAGAAAAATAATGTGCTAAAAGAACTGTTTGTCTCTCCGTTCTGATTACCACAGACAAATTATAACCCTTTGGTTTTGGATGATGACTAGTGTTGCAGTCATGGGACCTATTATGGTCGCTTGGCCTTCAATTTATCATCACTTATTGGATAGGCAATCACTAGGACCATATTTTGACTATTCTTAAAATACTAGTATGTTGAAAAAGACTAATGATGGTTGCTCATGAATCACGACAGACATAACATTTCAATATTTTTGTCTCCAAACCAGGTGCAAAAAGAAAACAAAAGTCTTGAAAGTAACATTTATGCATGCATATCAAAAGGCACCACATTTTGATACATCATTTGTAGTTAAAACTTAAAATGGTCCCAATTGAAAAAGATTCCCTTATTAAGGTTACATCTTTTTACTCTTGTTTGTGGCTGCAATGCAAGTCTTAAGTCTCAAGTTTTCTTATTTGGTGAAGAAGCTTCAACAATCTCCATATCTACTTACCCAAATAGAAAAACTTGCACATGGGGCTAACTTTAAGTGATTGCATCATTTCACTATATCCTCTTGTCATTATCTTACAAAGGATGAGATAATCACTAAAGAGTTCTATGTGTCCTCTACTTCTAAGGCCACATCTATCTGGGTCTTAAATGTGTAATGTGATGTTATTATAGTCTTTAAATGTATCAAAACTTCTAAAAAATCCTTCATTTAGTAATTTTATGAACCAAACTTACCAATAAAAGATACATCGATTGTTGAGTTATCTAACAAAAGATATATTTGATAACCAATCTAATTAGAAAAACACATTCATAGATGATTTTGTAATTTTGATACACTCAAGAAGTTGTATTGACGTTGTCTGACATATTCGAATACCTAAATGGTTGTTTACACAGTTTCAAAATTTAAGATAAACTAAACCAAGTAAAACCTCCCTTTGGTAGAAACAACAGATTTGAACAAAACTATCAAAACCAGAAAGCATTTTTATCGCAAATTAGTATTTGTCAGTCTAGTAGAGTCAGGGACTGACTCTAACCTCAATTTTGAAATTTAAACTATAACACTATCTTCAGTAACATTGGGCAAAATCCTGCATATCTATGATTATTATAAAATAATTTAGCAATTTTTTTAATGACATATGTTGTTTATTATGTTAGTTTTTTTATCAAGACTTAAATCATGGAGTTCCAACTCTTTAACCTTTAGTTTAAACCAGTTGAGTTACTCAACCCCAAATAATTCAGCAATCTAACACTTAAAAGCATGCATACATATGCAAGTATTGTATATTGTATTTGTGTGGATATATGTACTAATCAAAAGCCAAGTACCAATTTTTTCTGCATGCATTCACAAATTTAAATGGTTTAGACACAACTTCAAATCCAATTTATTTAGGCACACTTCCTTTCAAAAAAGTTTATTTAGGCACACTTATATAAATACATATTAAGCAATGTTTTCAACATTAATAATAACAATAAATAATTTTTTAATACTATAATTTTCCATTTTGAGTATGCCTTAACCATTTAGATTTGTGGTTGTGACCACAAATCAAACGTGCTATGATGGGTAAGCATATGGCACGTCATGCCTAACGTAGCTCCCCGTCTGCATCTTTGTGATGGGGACCAATAAATAGACCAAATCAATAGCAGCAGCTTCCAAGCCATTGTTATTGTTAGTTAAGTTAATTGGTACCACAACACAATGGGGCTTAATTGCACAAACTACTTCAGTCTTAAAGAGACATAAAGTGCATTAAGACAATAAGCTGTTTTTCACATGTCAAAATTAAAAACAATTTTTGCCTACAAATTAGTAAATGACACTCAATGATTATGATCAATTAATGCCTTAAAAAATGCAATATTGGACTATACTACACACACAAGTAACTTAGAAATGAGGATGGTATGATTCAATTCAAATAATCAATCTCTAGGTTTTTTTTGTTGTTTTGAAGAAACAGTTGTGTGCAGATGTAGTATTTGATTTGGACAAAATATGATGACAAACGATATTTAGGATAAATTTGGTAAAATCACATTGCCTCATTATAATTAATCTTTGTAGTCGTGTATCAGTTGTGTACCAGCTGTATACAGATGTATTCATGTTGGACAAAAAGTGATGTCAAAAGATAATTATGATACATTTGGTGAAATCACATTATCTTACTATAATTTTGACAAAAATTACTCCTTAAAGATAAAAAAAAAATCACGAAGTTATCATAATTTTACCAAAATCACTATCAATTCAAACACTACATCAATTTATTTATACTAAAATTAAATTTAGTGTTAAAAACTTCTAGTTGTAGGCATTTTATTATACCCATTCCACATATGAAATAGTGAATATACCTAATTACACTAAAAAGTTATAGACGTGTATTACTAATTACCAATTATCAATGACCAAATATGTGAGAGCAGTGAGGTGGCTCTACTTTGGAAGGCAACAACAGGTAACAATCCTTCTTTTCTTCTTCAATATATTCCTTTTTATTGGATTAAATTAAATAAGAAAAACATTAATCATTGAAGATTTGGATGAATAGGCCCAAACCAAATAGTAGACAGCTATCTATTATCATACCAATTCAAAATGGATTTGACTCATTCATGCATTTACTATGTCGATAACAATTAGATTAAAATTAGACAATTCAAATTTAAAGTTCAATTTTTAAATCTTTTTAAAAAATAAAACATAATTAAAATATTTAGACAGTTCAATCTTAATCTAACGATGACAACATAAATGCGTGAAATCCTGGACCAAAACTTAAATGCTTCCAAACCACGTCATTAGTTTTCCACATTTCCATGTTGTCATATTCTTATACTGCCATGTGTCCAAAAAAACACAATTGAAAGGCTCCAAACTCATTAGTGACTCATGTCTATTCATTCCATTTCACAAGTACTCACTCCAAACCGCGTCCATTAATATTAATTAATATCATGTGATTATTACAACATTATTTTAATATAATGTTTATATAAACATAGGACAACATAAATCTCTGGTAACACCCCTACCCTGTCCCTCTTTATAACATTACATTATACCCTCAGAAACAGATAGAGAATAATGGCAATTTCAGGTTCTGAGTCACCACAGACTCCAACTTCTACTGTCAAAACTGTTAATCAGGTAGAAGTTGAGTCTGTGAAATGTGACTCATGCGGTTTCACAGAAGAATGCACACTTGCATACATCTCAAAAGTACGTCAGAGATACCAAGGTAGATGGCTTTGTGGACTGTGTGTTGAAGCAGTGAAAGATGAAGTTGTGAGATCAGAGAGACTCATCACCATTGAAGAAGCACTCAATCGTCATATCAGTTTCTGCAAAGAGTTCAGATCATCATCATCATCATCATCATCCACTGTTTTGAATAAGTCAGAACACCCTATAAGTCTCATGAGTCGAAGAATTCGCCGGAGTTTGGATTGCCCTAGACCGCCTCTTCGATCAAACTCTACAGGAGTTCTTCCTCCTGTTGATGGTGTTCGTTCTTCTTCATCGTTGATTCGATCAGATAGTTGCTTCTCATCAATATCTCGTTAAGTTCTTTAGTTTCTCTGACTGTGACTAATATTTGACTTTATGTTTTGATTGATTCATGATGGATCTGTAATCAGTTTCCATGTGTTTCACTGTTTTAGAATTTTCATGAGGCCAGTCTGATAATAATGACTTTAGTGTTAGATTTTTTCCCCTATGATTTTCAATGTAATGTAAATACATAAAATCTTTTAGACTTTTGCTTATCAATTCTTCTATTTTGCTGTTTCTGTATCTTCTGTAAAGGAAGATGAATTCTAAAAGTTCCATAGGATTTTACCTTTGTTTTTTATTTCTTGGTATGTAGTTTATTAAGGAGATAATCTTCATATTTTGATACTGAGGAGTATGATTTAAAGGAATAAAGCTAAAATTCTGCTAGCTAGTAATATTCAATAAGAACAAAAATACAGCTCAAATGTGCCATTACGACAGGCTGGCTCAGGACTCAAGCATTCCTTAAAAGAATCAATTGTATGTTTATTGGACATAGCTGTGTGTGTATACAAGAATCTGAGAATCTTAATTTTTTTTTCCAAACCAATTATTCCATGTGGGATTAGCTGTTTAATCAGGAATGTTAGAATAGGAATGTTTAATGATCCATAATTTGCATTTTGTTGCTACCAAGATATGGACACAATACGAAACTACACAGAAATTTCCCTCAAGTGAAGAGTCATAGTTTTTATTGGAAAAGTGCAATATTTCAAGCCTTGAATTTAGCAATTACTGGTATTAAAACTTGGGTCACAGTAAAAATGCACTGCGTAGTGAAGCTGCAAGTAACTCGTTTTCACTTTGTACTTTTTTTCAGGCTTCTAACCGATGCTTTTCTAATAACGTGTAGTAATATTTTTCATGCCTGAATCGCATTGCAAGATCACTACGTCTAGGAAGTACATTTAAAACCTTTTACTATGTATAAGAGAAAGTTGAGTCAACAAATGTATTTGGTCCAATTGAACGTTGAACTAGATTCATTAACTTTTATTGATCCAATATTCGCTTATATAATTAGACTAGAGATATATCAATTTTTTTTACCAACTTTCTCTTATATATATATATAGAAATGCAGAGAGTAATTTACGATGTTTTGGATTGATGTTTTGAACCTTCTGGGTGTATCTAGTATTCTGTAGAATGTGCACAATGTGACAAAGAAAGAGCGGGGACAGTTTATTACGTACAGTTCTAATCCATTCAGATTTTTATTAATAAGTACAAATATCATATGCCATTTCATTTTTGTTTGCGTGTTTTAGTTGAAGATTTGGAGTCAATTCACTCCACGTTTCTTAAGAGCAGTTAATTTTGATACATATGTATTTTTAATGTACGTGTTTTATCAGCGTATATTATCAAAATCATCAACTAATTTAATACATATGTGTGGCAGTTGTTTTTAAATTTAAACAGTCAATATCACGTTTCAAGTATCTAATTATAATTATCTGCTTAGTTTGACACGTTTCTGGATAATTTTGTGAAATAAGTACATAGATTAAGCAACATGTGGATCATCATTTTAAACCCCCCGAAGTACAACTACTTTTTATATAACTGCCTAATATGACGTGAGTTTTATGGTTAGGTGTGTATATATCATGTGAACTAGACTTTGATCAATGTTTGAAATTTGTTTATAACTATGATGACAATAGGTCATGCTCTCAATAAGTAGAAACTCATGGTGTTGTTTGTTATCACTAAGACAATCACTCAATTCTGTTTCTTAAAAAAAATAAAAATAAAATATTAGTGCTCAAAACTCAACCCATATTTTCTCTCTTTTGGTTTTGTTGAATAACATTGATCAGGACATTGTTTTTAGCGTTATAGATGACTCTGAACTTCTACTTAAATATAATGATATTGGTTATCGTTGGCTGTTCAGTGATTTTAAAATAACAGTCCACCGTAGATCATATATGACACTTTTCTTCCCCAACAATTACCCGAATTTGATAACATAAAAAGTATTGGGTTGAGTTTATCATGGTCCAAAACCATAATACAAAATATTATTCTTTAAAGGAAGTATTAAAAACCTTCAAGTAAAGTAAAGTAGGATGAAAAATTGGTCCTATAGTGAAACATCCATACATTTTCCCATGTGGAAATAATCTTTGAAAACCAAATTGGATTAGTTAAACATTTTCCATCTCTATTGCCTTAGAAATTTATCCCCAATTATCGATCATCAAGCTAATCAACTAGTATTTTACTTAATGGAATCCATCATTCATGGGTCACCGAAATAATTTTACATCATGCACTTTGTTCAAAAAGTTAGTTTACCAAACCCCTCTTACAATGCTCTCATGAAGTTAATCTGCATTCTATAATATATATACCTTTGTGCAAGTCCACCCTCAACGAAAAATTGTCAATCTGATCCAATAAGACTGAACTTTTTACGATCACAAATTTTCTACTACAAATAAGTAATACCTTGACTACTAGTGTAGAACATGGACTAAACTTGGCAACCATCATGAGTATTTTTTTCCGTGATTTTCATGACCCCACATTGACCACAATGGTCAATAAATTATAAACGCATTGTGGCAAGGGGCAAGCCCAATAACTACATAACTGCTCTATAGATTGCTTATTTTTGGGGTTTCCCTTTTGATGGAGGATGAAGCATGTGACTTGTTTACTTGGTAGGCATAAGAAAAAAATAGACACACACTCATCACACCACATGCCACAACTTCCCCGTGTGATTTTGTTATTCCTTTTGTTGTTTACGAAAATTATGTGCAAGTTTAATGATTGGTGTTATCTATATTTGTCCTCCATATGACAAGAGACATAGATGAGGACTAATTAGGAGCAAGAGCATGAGAGGGATACTTTGGTGATTCCCATGTATTATATTATACAGAATCTAAAGACCATGGTAGAGAGTTTGAATTCTCTGTTTAAGTATAAATAACCACTTATAATGTTTTATAGTGCTATTCAAATGTGGTACAAACAAGTCCTTGCTATTAAGTATTCTTGCATGCAATCATCATGTTTTTTTACCAAAATAATAAAATGAGGTCTTTTAAAAGCCTTAAATAGGTGTTCATTGATCAACTGAACCTCTATATTGGTCATATTATTCTTCAAAGAGAAAAGCTCTTCTACCTAAAACAAAATTCCATGGTATTCAACAATTTAACATAAAAAGGATTAATGTTTGAGATAGCTGAGTTAAGAAGTTGAAACTATCACATCCCACTTATTACAAAAGGAATCACATATGCAGAGACTGATGTATGTTATGGCCTTATGAGTTGTAGGGAGCCGGGGGCACATGCCTACACTATATTTTGGAAAGAAAAAAAGATTGATTTGAGTGGTGCATAATACATTTTATGTTTGAAATTTTGACCAGTAATACATAATAATCCCTACAAACAACACAACACAACAATATGACCCACACCCAACAGGGTGCATTTAGCCTGGGAAAGTTTCCCAACAATATGGCCAATAAAAAAACTTAATCAAAGAAAACTTGTGTGAAATCTTGGTTTTTAAAGTTATCTCTACCATGAGAAGTGTTAAAAATATTTTCTTAATTTCCAGCATCATCTCTACTACTCACTTTTATTGGGTCAAACCATTGTGGTGTTTTCAAACCCATGTGAATTTCATCTAATAAAAGAGTGATTGTTCAAGAGAATGCAAGAAAGAAAGTCTTTTTAGCATTTCTTTTTATGAAATTACTTACGATAACTGTAACAGCTGAAAGAGCTCTAACCATTATGAACATTATCAAGAATAAGATGAAAAAATGAATAAGAGATGAATGATTAAATGTTTGTTTAGTTACTTGTACGAGAAATGTTTTGTTGACATGTTTTTCCGACATCAACATCTTATGTATCTATTGATATTGAAAAAATGATAATATCATAATTCGATGTTTTAAAAATATGAAAAAATCGGAAAAAAAACAATTATGATGTATTTCTTTGCATTCAAAAATGAAATGTTATATCATCTACATAATGCTACAAATTTATACATATGGCACCCCACTATTCAAAATTTATATCTCACTTGTATTGTAGAATGACGGTTCCTCCTTAAAGGTCAGTTTCCTTTGACAGGAAACACCTTGATCCCTGGCTGGCTGGCTCCTCCAAAATATATGAAATCTGTGAAAAAAACCGGTCTATCATATTAAAACAGGCAGACTGATGAGCGACCGAATACCTATTTGAATTAGTTGAAATTTAAAGAATAAGAGTCACAATAATACATTAAACTTATATTTTTAGAGTATCTTAATCATGATCAGTTGCAGATCAAATAACTGTGCAACTAATGTTTTCATTTGAAGATGGTTTTATAATACTAATGATGTATTGATTCAGACATTCATTGTTTTCAGAATACTTTATCTTAATGCTAATGCTCGAAATAATTCTCAAATACTGATATTCCGGTTGAAATGAAAGATCACATTGCCTGAAGTTTATTATCTAAGCTAGGATCCTTTGATCTGTATAATATCATTATCTGAGACTTACACAAAACCTGTCATCAAGTATCAACAAAAGAATTTTGGGTTCAACAATGAGGAGAACACCTTTTCGATAAAACAATTGAGGATAACTTAAACCTAAATGCCATAAGAAATCTCATGAACTTAAACTACTGACATGTAATTTTCTTGATTTCATATATTAAGGGGGAGGGAACAAGCTATGGAACCAAATAGACAAAGTTCAGCAGAAGCAAAAAAATAAAGAAACCATCGGGTGCATCAACTTGATGCCTTAGTAATTGTTAGGCTATCAGGTAAACTTAGAGCTACAATTAATTATTATATTATGTAAATTCCTCCTACAATCAAAGAGGTAGACAAATCAAAGAAATTATCATGTTTCAAACAACTACAAAATCAACCTATACAAAGAAAAAAAAACAAAATGCAGAAAAAAGATATTAATTATCTACATGGTTATACCAGATCATAAAACTAAGTTTAAGCAAAATGTCGAATAAAAGGAAAATCACAAACAAACGAAGAGAATGAAAGACATCATTTGCTTGTTGTCTAATATTCATCAAATTGGCTGCTGTAATGTTGTCTATGTCAACGATAAAGTGAACAATTTTAAAGAGTATGAAGGCAAGAATCATGCAAGAGTCTATAGAGCTTGCAAGAAGAATCCATTGTAAGATGTCTGGACATACAAAACAAGTTCGTAAGTAGAACCTAACAAAATAAACCAATCAAAATACTTAATATTTAACAGGGAGTTTGTTAAAATATTCTTCATTTTTAAATAAAATACTCTGCGTCCCATCCTCTTCTCTATCTCAATAAGTGTTACTATCACACTTTTAAATCACTCAATTTTTTTAAATGATTTTGAATTTAGAAGCATCTTTTCATATCCTTTATCCCTTTCACGATGTTCGCAAAATAATTTCTGGTAGGTTCTTCATCTCCATTCACAGACTGAATAAGCACCGAACAATCACTCTCAAAAACCACTGAAGTAAAACAACAGTCCCTAGCCAAATTCATGGTTTTGTATAGAGCAAATGCTTCATAGTTTTATATTGACTTAGTTTCCTGTAACAAATTTAAAATTTAGTTAACTATTTTATGTATATATTAATGTTCACCCTCTTTATTTTTTTTATAAGTATTATTATTATATATACATATAAATAAATATATATAACCGAGTCGTCTCATGACCCAATCGAGTCGAATTGTATATAGCTCAAGTTCAACTCATTAGGTTAACGAACTTAATTTCAACTCAAGTTTAGCTCATTTGATTAATGAACCAAGTTCAACGAATCAATTATTGAATCGAGTCTCGAACTTTGTACGAGTTGGTTCAGTTCATTGTCAGCCATGACTTCGCCTTGTCCCAAAACTCATGTTTGGGGGGCTGTGGACTATCAATCTATCCTTAAGGGCACGGGTGCCCTCCAAAAGGGGTCAAGCGCCCTCTCGAAGGGCTACTGAAGCCCTAGGCGCGTCCCCATAAGGGTGTTGTCTTGACAAGCTTTTAGAAACATCTAGAATGCTCTAGAGTGACTTAGGGACCAAGCTACTTGGGGCTTAAGTTGCCGAAATACAAGCCCACGAAGGGCTATAAATATCCCTCTTGAGAGCATTCTCAAGGCATCGCATAAACAGTCTAAACCCTAGATTCTATTATTGTACTTTTGCAAGTACAAGTTTAAATTTACCAATAAATTTTTCATCAACAATATTATAAATAAAGTAAACGATCAATTTTGTTTCAAACCAAAACGGAATAACACGTCTATGAAACTTAAAGGATTAACTTGTTATAATGATCTAACTTAAAAGACCGCAGATGATATTGGACCTTTAGTAAAAATGTTATGTTTATTGATTATTTCATTTCATTTCTTAATCTATATGGCAAAACCTTAAACGACATTCATTGAAAACGGAAAGAGTAATTGTTTTATCTCCGATAATTTTTAAAGATTTATTTTTGAGCCATATTCATTTTATTTGCAATAAATTTAAATTTGGTGAAATTGTTGCTATATAATCTAAAAAAAATTGATAATTTTTTTTTAAACAATTTTATTGTTAAGTCTTCAATTTGTGTTAAATAACGGAGGGAGCAGGCGTGTTCGCGGTGCAGTTTGGTTCAATTTTGAGCATAGATGTTATCTAAATCAGAAGACAAAAAAAGTATGCGGTTTGGTTTGGTTGACTTTTAAAAGTTATCTGATCCACACCAAACCAAATAAATGCGTCTTGAATTGGTTCGGTTGGTGCAGTTTTTTTAAACAATATGTTTTTTTTATTTCCAACATTAAAATGAAGTTAAAAAGTTAAAACACAACATATTTCCACCAATGTTTTCAACAATGTTTTATATTTCATCTAACATTACAATTTTTTTTTCACCCAATAATATAGACCAAATTAAAAACATGGACAAAAAGTAATCATATTTCGTAAGAAATGTGTAAGACTAAGATTTTATCATTTTATAAAAGTTCAAGTAGCACATAAATACATTTTTTATATAAGCAAAAATATGTCATTTTATAAAAGTTTTCATTGAGTTTTCATGAATATTGGTCTGTCTGACATAGGTTTAATTTATGTTTTTCTTATGTGGTTTGATTTGGTTTGTTTTAGTTCGTTCGTAAAATAAAAACCACAAACCAAAATCATGCAGTTGAGTAAAAAAATGAACTTAATACATTCAAACTAAATGTAGGTATTTACAATTTCAATTTGAATTGGTTCAGGTTACGCTTTTTCTATTTAATTGGTTTAGTTTTGAACACTTCTAAAAAAATAGTACTATGTATTAATTGTTTCTATAATTGTGTAAACTATAATAAAGTAAAAAAATTGAATATAACTAACGGGAGTGATAAAAAGATGATATTTGATCGATGTATGCTCACTATTCTATTATTTGCTTTGTTTTGGATAAAGAGATCTGGACATTAAATTATGCTCAACTGAAAAGGATATTTCAATCAATGAACTCGTGTACTAGTGTACTTCTAACGAGTTTAAAGTCCATTAAAGAGTTGGAAAGGTCCTTAATTACTTTGCTATAGAGCTTTCTGGTGTGAACAATGTACACCAATGAAATTTATTAACCCACCCACTTTCTTTTGAAGGATTTAACCCACCCACTTAGTGAAGAAGTTAATAAACATTTCATTTTTGTTAAGAAAGCTTAAACATTTCATTTGTATATTTACTTTGTCGGACACGCATTTTTAACCCACAACTTCATTGGTAACTAGGCGTACATTTCCTGCGATCTTTAATGCCTCCAATATCAATAAGCTCATGATCAAGAATGATCGCTATATGTAAAAATCTCCTCCACAAAATCTAACAATGATCGACGACATCCCTTAAAAGTAAAAGTATCCTTTTGAGTTAAATATTTAGGCTATAAAGATAAATAGTTGGGTGATCCGTTACAAGTTTATTCCAACCATTAAATCAATAGAGCAAGTGTCGCAATTAAATTAAATGAGATATGATGTGATTTATTAATTCAACTTAATAAGACTGTATTTTTTGTGTACAGTAGAATCAATCCTCTTATAAAACAAACATAACCTAAAATCTCAATCAAAATCAGATCAACTTTGCTAAATGGGGTTTGTGCAGACAGCAGTAGTTGCAGGCCTTCTCTCAGCCGTCTTTACTATTTATAAATACCCTTTACCTTTACCATTATTATCAGTTATCACCTCACCATTCATGAAACTTGTGCTTTCCCCCTCCCTTCACTCACATTCTTATTCCCTCTCTTCTTCACAGTTTCCCCTTATTATTTACAGTTCTTTAAAACAAAATAATAATAACACACTATTTGGCAAAAAAAATTGTATTCATCTTCTAAAATACTTGATAAGGAATATAGTTTTTTTTCTTATATTTTAATTTAATCTTTTTAAAATGTCAGAAGAGGAATTAAATTTTAAAATGGTTTATTTATGACAATTTTTAAAATGGTGGTGGTGTGGACAGTCAGAATCCAGTAGCAATAATGACTGTCTTTCTACCCCTCTCTTTATCATTCTTCTTTACAGTTACTTTTCTAGTTTCCACCCACTTCCCTTGCACGAGTACAACAATAAAAAACTATCATCGAGTTGAGAATAAGTGCAAATGGTATTTGTAGAACAATTTTGTGTTAACTTTGTGATAATTTTCTTTTTTATATTTATATATGATTTTACTTTATTTTTTTATTGTTTTGGTTTTGGTGTTTATATCTTTTTTTTCTATAAATCTATATTGAATTTTTTATACTTACTAATCATAAATTGAACAACCAAATTTTCAAAGGCTCTAAGTATATACCACTAGTGTGACCATACTTTGAAGGAGTTTGAAATTTGGTGTATTATGTTTGATATATCATATGGGTGTGTCAAAATCACGCTGATCCGTCAATTCTTTTAAAAGTTTAATAAAAAATTACGACGAATTCCTATGATTCTGACACATCCACCTTAAAATCAAAGATATGTTTGATGTATCTACTTAGGAGTTGCGGGTGTTAGTTAATTATCCCTTTGTTGTCAGAGAGGGTATTTACTGCCTCTGTGACAGTAGTGATTTCATTTCATAAGTATTGAGAATTCACACCTAACCTAACCAACCTTATTTGCCGCTTCTTCTTTGTCACTTACCATTACTATTGTTACTTGTGCCTACCCCTCTCTCTTTACCTTTACCACCTCCACTCCATATTAAACAACACTACACAAACAAAAAGGACTACTGCTATTACTGTCTCCACCTGCAACCTTCTCAGTCCAGTCCCTGCTGCAATTTCTATTTCTATTTCTATTTCCATTTCTTCTCTCTACTATTTTCATTTTCATTTTCATTTTCAATGACTACTCCTAATCCTATGGTTCGTTCTTCTTCTTCTTCCTCTTCTGTTCCTTCACTCCCTCCACCTTCTCCTAAGTCACCTCCTGAATATCCAGATTTGTATGGCAAACGCCGTGAAATGGCCAAGGTTCAGATGCTTGAAAGAGAGATAGGTTTTCTAGAGGTTTGTTTTCTTGCTTCTCAAAATACTTTCTATGCTGAAATTGATAATTCTGTTACATTTATATATACTATTTTGTGACATCATATTTTTTTTAAGTCTTTGAATGAAAATGGAAGAAGAAACGTCATGTGTCAGAACTTCTATGTCATTTCTAACGATCCATGACAGTAAATTTGAAGAAAAAACTTCTCTGTACATGGCATTTTCATGATCAATGCAGTACTAATTTTGAGCATGAAAAAATAGAGTACTACAGTACAGAGTAGTTCAACAAATGTACTAGGTTCTATTGTGTGACATTTTAAAATTCAGAGACAAGGTTTTCAAATTTCAAAATTTAAATTAAACTAATTCTTGACCTCTTCCGGTTTTAATTTTAGTACCAAAAAAAAGTGAAGATGCTCTTTTCATTTGCAGAGAATCTTTTTGTCTGTGACTCATTTTGTGTCCAATTTGAAAGACATAAATGGATTTCCTATGTGGAATTATATGTGTTGTTAGAAAATTAATTTTTAATTAACAACATGCCACCTTCATGGCAATTTGATGATTTTGCATCTACCAGGAAGAATTGAAATCTTTGGAAGGTCTTCCACCAGCTTCGAGATGCTGCAAAGAGTATGTTTAATTTTGAGTTTGCTTCTGTACTAGAATGATTCCTTAAATTGATTAAATTATTCATAGGAGAATTTACTTTTTGACTTTTTACTGATTAATTTTACAGGCTTGCTGATTATGTGGTGGCAAATTCAGATCCTCTGTTACCTTCGTAAGAAATGTTCTCATCAATCAATCAATGCTTTTGTTAGTTTAGAAGTGGTCATGATTCTTATGCCCTTTCTCTTTCAAGCAGAAACAAGAAGAATCGCCGGTCATGTCGCTTCTGGAAATGGCTCTGGTACACATTTCTTTATCTTGTAACTTTATTTGCTTATACTAAGAAAGTGTTGAGTAGTAAGACTATTGGAAGTTGATAGGGAAAGCGAAAATTATTATTAATTCGAGTGACATTAATGAATATTTTACAATTGTCTTTAAGGGGATTTGAACTCTGTCCCTCGAGGATACAAAATCAAACTCTTAACACTAAACTGACACCTAATAAACAAATTTTACAGCTCAACAACAACTCTATATTATGTGGGTAGGAATTTTTCAATTATTGATATTTGTGTGATGCAAAACTATGTAATCTGTTTACCATACATGCAGTTATTTTATTGAACTGAAATGTATGAAAAGAAAGATGTTTTTTTTTTGAAGAAGATGAAAAGAAAGATGTTAATGTTATATATGTATCAAACTCAAGCAAATAGTCCCCTCCTAAAAAAATAAAATAACAAGGAACATTCTTTGAAGTCTATGGTTAGCTTAGCTTTGAGGAATGTCACAATGGTATGTCTAACTTCAAAGATTATAGATATTTTCTTGTCCTTTTTCCTTATGCATCATGGAGCTGAGCCTTAAATTCAGCAAACATTGGTGTTTGTGTATCTGAGAGAGTAAACAGGAGTGACCCCCCATACAATGATTGATAAGCTAGTCAAATTTCATTTATTGAGGCAGCAACTTGTATGTATCATACTACTAGTTAGTAACTAGTAACTAGTAAGTGTTATTTAATAGCTATAACGAATAACATGAGTAACTAACTTTTATGTGCAGTCGTTTGCCATGTTTTAATCTGTCTTGGATCTGCTGTTGCTGCTGCTGCTGTGATGGATTATCTGTACATCTAAAATTACCAAGCTGCTGCAGTGACTGTAAACCATGCAGTTGTTGCAGTTGCAGCAATTGTTTTCCATCCTTCACTTGTTCCTTACCTAAGTGGAACTGTTGCTGTTGTTTCTCTTGTCCCAAATCAAATTGCTGTAAACAAAGCCTTGGTTCGGGAAATTGTTGTACTTTTCCAACTAGTTGCAATTTTGGGTGTCCATCATGCCCTTCTTTATGCAGTTGCAAATGCACCTGCACTTGCTCTTGCCCAACTTGTCCAAAGGTAAATCCATGTTGGTGTTGTACAAAGTCATGTTTTAATCCTTCGTGTTTCTGTTGCTAGCACATTACTATATTCTCTCCAAAGGAGAACAAATTCGGAGCCCTTGTCTTCACAAAATTGCATTTATATAAGCTAGAGTATAAATTTTGGAAAAATAAATGTTTATAACTATGCAGTATATGGATAGTGAATACTTGAAGCAAATGTAATGTAATAGCTCGGTTTGGAAGTTGTAATTTTGGGTATGATAAGTTCCATTTCATCCTATGTTGTGTGCATTCTCCAATATTGTAAGTGAAATGAAAGACTTAATATTAGGTGCTACAATCACCTTGCTTTTAGTGTTTGATTTCACAGACTTTGATTGCTAAAGGCTGTTGAGTTGTATGACAGATCGTGAGTTCTGCTAGTTTCCTAAAATCATGATAAGAATAGTGTTTTTATCTGCCAAAAGAGAAAAGAAAAAAGTGTCTTGTTTTTTGTCTTATTAATTATTTTCACCTCAAGTTTTCAATCTTAGTGGTCCTACATGAAAGTTGATGATCGATGAAATAATCAAATTGGGTGCACGGCAGGAAAATAAGTGAGGGGTGTGAGTTGCCTTTTTTTCTGCATAACTGACACACACAGAGCACAGAGCACAGGACACACGGGAAATGACTCTTCATTCGGTACACCAATTAGTGGTCATTCAAGCTCAAAAAACGTTTGGAATAAGACATTTGGAAATAACCGGTAATTAGTAAAAATTGAGAAGGAAGTGTTGTTAACTTTGATGTATGTATGTATGTACTGCGGTAGAAGTTGCTATACAGTAGTTTCTTCTTTTGCTTTTTCCCCTGATTTACTGCACGCCTGTACGAAACAGAAAGAAATAATTCACACATGGGTGTGCTCAATATTGGAATGCAAAACTGACTCAGCTTCTGAATCAAGTTACGGTCATCTCTTCCTTTCTTGGTGTATGATGGATTTGCACGCTTAAATTTTCTAGTGTAACATGGTATCAAAAACTTTGAAATTAGAATAAAAACTTTGACACAATTCTAAAACATACTCTAATCGTACTTGGTGCATAGAATTATGTTATGTCATAGCCTGCTAGGTTACACTATCATTAACGTATAATAATAATGTCTTGTTACTAATTAATCTCATCATAATGCAATGTCACCCTTTGCAACATCAGCATCCCACAGCTGCTTTCTTTCTGTCGTTTTCTTTTTTAAATCAACTACAATAGGGCTAGGCTACTGCTATTGGGCTTAAATGATACAGTAGCTTATCCAATCGTCCATGTAAAAGCAATTGGGCTCCTAACTTGGTGTTGTTTGTTGCTCCACGTAATACTGCCAAATTCAAACGTAACCGAATCATCAACAATATCCTTGTTTGATATAAACTTAATCATATATGTTTGCCTTTCCCCAACTTGCTCAAAAACCAGCTTGGTAGGATTCACAGTTATCCCCACCGTGGATGGCCCACTAACAGCTACATCATAAACAGATTCTGCCTCCCCAACGTTAGTAAGTGTCCGCTTGTATTGAACAACACCACTATTGTTTCCAAAAACAACAGAAAATGATGGGTAATTAAGATCACCAGGGCCAGACAAATAGGTAGAACAATTAACATTAGGACGCTTGACTATGAGTTTCACATGGTCAAGTGTGTAGTTTAGAGAGCACAAGAATGCAATGTAGTCTTCAATGTCAGCATCATAAACAAGGCCAGGAGATAAGGCCTTTTGTGGGTTGACATGACCTGACCCATAAGCCCATGGTGTGGACAAGGCCTCTCCCATTGCATCCCTTAGGGGAGACTCTGTGTTGTCAATTGTATAAGCTGTTGTCATCAGAGCTGATTTGATTGCACTTGGACTCCATTCCAGATGAGCCGCTTTCAACAACGCGGCCACGCCACTTATGTGCGGACATGACATCGACGTACCTAACATTATCACAATAACAAAACTAGAAATTGATCAATACCCCCTCCTAGAATATAAAAAAAAAAAGTTCGATCAACAAAATTTGATATATTCAATTATATTACCGGACATGATATTAAATTGGGCTTTGCGAGTGTCTTGTGAGCCCGAAGGCCCAACAGCGCCGGTCCATCCAGCTAAGATGTTCACGCCAGGCCCAATAACATCAGGCTTCAGAATTTGTGGCGTGACACCATTGGGCCCACGAGAGCTGAAAGATGCTACCACGGGTGAAGGTCTCACGTTCAACACAGTTCCACCGAAACTAAGCACAGCCGTTGGATTAGAATCCAACGCTGCATACTTTTTAATCTCATCACCCTCGTTTTTCCCCACAGCTACAGCCGGTACCAAGTAACTATCAGCCACCACTCCTTCACCGCTCGCCCCAGTGTTTGCAAGAATCATCCCAACACCTCCGGCGTCAATCACAACCGTGCCTTTCTCCACACGTGAGTTTACACCTCTATCACAAACTACCACTTTCCCGCGCACGATTTCCGAGTCAAGTGAACCGGGCATACATATGCTGCTAGATGAATTAAACCGTTCGTTAAAATAAACCAAACCAACCGGTTCGTTTCCCATTCCTTCTCCACTGTAAAGTGAAACGCCGGAGAAACGTTTTCCGTTTCCGAGAGTAGCGTAAGCCGGAAAATCCCGATCCAACGTCCCTGCTCCGACGGTCATGATCCACGGAGCTACATTCGACAATGAACCGCTCCGTGGTCCGGTGTTCCCCGCCGAACACGAAACGAATATCCCTTTCTCCACCGCCGCAAAAGCTCCGATTGCGATTGTGTCGAAGTAGTAAGGAGTGGATGATGAACCACCGAGGGAGAGTGACAACACATCAACCCCGTCTTGAATCGCTTGATCTATTCCAGCGAGTATGTCGGAGGCAAAACAACCGTCGGTCCAGCAGACCTTGTAAACAGCTATGCGTGCTTGAGGAGCCATACCACGTGCTGTTCCGGTAGCATAACCGAGAAGAGTGGCGTTAGCTACGGCTGAGCCAGCAGCGGTAGTGGCAGTATGGGTACCGTGTCCATCTCTGTCACGAGGTGAAATAGGATCGACTGCTTTCTTTCTACCACCACCGGGAGAAGCCATGAGATAACCCTTTGAGAAGCTTCGAGCACCGATGAGTTTTTTGTTACAGAGTGAAGAATCGAAATCTGGTGCTGATTCACACTTTCCACGCCATCGAGATGGGATTTGAGGCATTTGAGAATCGTGAAAACTTTGCGATTCTGGCCATACTCCAGTGTCAAGTACACCAATAACGACGTCGTATGAAGGTTGATGAAGAAACTGAGAATGGGTTTGAATTTGAAGCAGACCCAGAAACTCTGGAGTGCGAGTAGTGTGCAGCGAGTACAGAGTATCTTCATATACACCCAGAACTGAATCAGAACTACGTAGTGCTTGCACTTGTTGAGGGTCAAGAGAAGCAGCGAAACCGTTGTAAGAGTGAGTGTAAGTGTAAAGTAGAGAATCAGAAGAAGATTGGAGAATGGGAGAGTACATGGATGCATTTTTGTTGTGTTTCATGTGAACTATGTAAGTTTTTTTGTTGGCCAATGCCATTACTGTAACAGATGATAATAGCATTACGAGATGGAGAAGATACAAAGTTGACATGGCTTCTTAATGCACTGGCTGTGCAATATTAATATGAATGATTGAAATGAAACAAGAAGAAGCAAATACAAATACAAATGCAATTCGCGAGGAATCAACTTCACTCTTATCAATTATCATCAGCTTGGACTTTATAAACAAGAATAATTTGAGCTGGTTACTACTTTCCAACTTGCTATTTGCTAAATTATTTTAACTCAAATTACGTTTCTGCCATCGTCTGTCTGGTAAAGTTTTGTATAGGACCTCGAAACAGCCACACTCTCTAAAGCGAAATCTAATAATTCTCCACAGTTCAAATTGTTTAGATTTCTTAATTGTTGTTGGATGTATAAATGTATTTGGACATTCTTATTTTTTGAATCAGCTTTTGAAATTAGATTCGAGCTATTATAACATGGTATTAAAGTCAGGTTAAAGATCGTAAATGTGTGAAATAGACACATGACCCACACAAAACTCTCATATTTTGAGTTAACTTTTCATAAGAGGTTCAAGTTTATTTAACATTAATAATTATATTTGTTCAAAATATCCTTTTTATCATCAAAAGAATCAACATAAACAATTGAAATAGTTGCACTTTAGAAAGACAAGGTTTTATATACGCGGAATTGACATAGGTTGTCTTCCTATTCCAAGGAAAACGAAAGAAATCAAATCATACAGAGACAATGTGTTAAGGATCCAAATCAATGTATTTTATTAGATTTGAGCCTTCACATATCAATGCTTTGCTTTCAACAAAAATATATGATAATATTTGGTGGGAATTGAATGAATTGTTTTTTAATACTTGATCTTACCTGATCAAGATTGATAATAATAACTTGAACAACATCCATCGGATGGATGTTGGAAGGTGTTTTTTGCAAGTACTCTAATGTTCAAGTCAGTTAAAAAGCAAAAATGGGAGATATATTAGGTAAAAAGATTGAGTATCTTGCATTGTTTTGAAGGAGGGTTTTTATAGGCATCGAAGAGGTGCCGTTGGGAGTGGTATGGATGGTGGTTCCTTACGGGCAATGCTCATCATTGTTTGACTACGACAACCCTTATTACTTGTTTACACGTTACAAAGTGGGGAGGATATGAAGTTGACGGAAAATCTTGTTGGGTTGGGCCTTAAGGCTACTATCCATTACACTATTGATCTCACATGATCGAGATTGAACAACTGTTGTCGAGATTGATAGAATAAATACCAGATTAATATATTTTTTTCCTTCTTGTGGCTTTTGGTGTAAGCCAAGGGGGTCTGAGTTATTCATTTTTGATGTAACATTTGATGTATTTGTGGAGTCGATGGCAGGTGCCTGCGACCTTTGTTGAAATTGGGTGTTTTCTGATACATTGAGCATTTCTTTTCTTTTTTTCTTTAGGCAAATTTGAGCATCACTTGTGCTTCTGATTAGTGTTGATAAATATTTTTGCCCCTCAAAACAAATAGTGAATGGCAACGGGTAATATTTTTATTTATTTATTTACTTTGGATGCTGTCAATTGGGATAGTAGAGGATATATTTTAGGGGAGGGGTATATCTTTGTCTCCATCAAAGAAGATATAGAACTTATTTTAGGAACGCGTCTTGGTGTGGTTTGCCACTTGCCACTGTTTTTTATTGATGCAGTATTTTTATTTTTACTGGTTGATACTTGATGCAATATATGTTGGAAATCACTGCCAAAATCATTCTTATGACATTCTTCTTGACATGGCAAATAGGAATTCTAAATATTTTTGTTAAGGAATAGGAATATATAGTATACTAGAAAAAACCAATTATATACTCACGGACCTGGGCTTGGTAATTGTAATCAAATAATTGCAAAGCGCAAATTATATAAAACCAAAGAAAAAGTTAGCATCACGACAAGGATGATATATATATATATATATATATATATATATATATATATATATATATATATATATATATATATATATGCGCGCGCGCGCGTACTTCAAACCTTTTACAACTTGTATTAATTTGCTCCCTTACAAGATTCCACTTTCCTGAATGGGCACTCCTCATACACTGAATAGTGTTTGTTGATTTTTTATTCCCAGCAAAAGATTGCAATCATCATAAAACAAAGTCCTAGTAGCAAATACTTGTAACACACTCTTCATTATCATGAAAAAAAAACTTCTGTATTCCTAAAATAACAGATAGGGGTCTTAAATTTTTTTATTAGCTTTCGATTCTTAGGAGAAACGAACCCCTTATTAATTATTATGATGCCTAGTTAACAATTAAAACTGATATATGTTTGTTTTCACCTCTCAAAAAAAGTATGAATATTTTCAGAACACAGAATTATATTTATCGTATTCCTGAAAACCATGTTCCGATCCGATACTGTGTTGGTTATGTTTCAGAAGCTAGTGGTATTCTTGTCAAGAAAGTAAAGTAGCAGTGACATATACATAATAATTTATGGATAATAAACACATTTGTATAGAGTGCAGCAATTTATTCAAGTTGTAATTTGCAACCCCCACATTTTATATTTTGTCTCGTTATACGTACGATGCATATTCACGGGTTTCTAGCTCAATAAACTAAGTGATGCATGTCTTATTTGCATGATCCATAGTATCGAGGAAAAATATGAAATGGAAATTGGATGAAAAAGGAGAGCATATATATGTTACATATTATTCCTCAAAAAAAAAATGTTACGTATTGATTAAAAAAAAATCATTTTATGGTGGGACATATTACTCTAAAAGTCGCGTCAAACAAATTGATCTCTAGAAGTTGCGTCACACAAAATGATTGAACATAAGAAAGCGTTTTATAAGAATTAATATGTTTTTATATATACCATTTGTATTTGTCATTTTTTTGCTTCATAACACAAAATGTTATTGACTATCTACAAAGGATTTAAATGGTCATGCATATTAATGTTGTGTTTCCTAGATTTATGGATGTTGTGCTTAAGAGAACTAGTTTGGTTATTCATAAAGGGTTCACATCGCATCTTGTTGTTCGTTTGTCTTCCATTTATGTGTGTGTATTATAGACTATATAAATTTTGATTAATATAATTATGGGTAGAAGGAAAAAATGTAAAACAAACTGAAGTTGTTGTTTTTCCAGTTTGGAGAAAAATTAGAAATTTTATTTTTATTTCATTTTACTCATTCTACTCATTTTATTATCTCTCATATAAATACACCCTCTCAAAAAGAAAAAGAAAAAAAAAAGATTCATCATTGTTGAATTTAACGCAAATGACTGGTACGTATAGTGTGTAAGTATTGTAAACTCGGAGGTATAACCATAAGAAAAATAGTGTGGGATTCATTCAAATTTAGTTTTCTTCTTAGCATTCGTTTTATTTTTCACTTTCCATCCTACCAAACAAGTTGAGAAAAAAATTACTCTTCTTTCCATTTTAACTTTATTCGAACTAGCGAAAAACGGGCACTTTGTGCCCGTATTTCCGCTCTTTTTATTGTGATAACGTTTGAAAATTATGAACGGTATTTTTTTTTTAATGAAATTTTAGTTTTGATTAAAAATAAATATATAAATGTTTGTTGTTGTTTTTTAATGACATAACAACAATCTTTATTATAGAAAAACTTGTTTAAGGTTATAATTGGGATAATGAAAAAATAAGTATAAATATACTCATCTAGTTTGTTATACTTTTTAAATGATAAAGGAAAAAAAAACATATATACATGTATTCATATTGTGTTTGTTATATTTTTTATAATATTTAAATTTGTTCTTATCTATTTAATACATGTGTTCTTTGTATTTAAAATTAAAGGTATTTTTGAAAAGAAAATTTCAACCCAAAAGTGTGTTGAAAGGGATAATTTTAGATAATGTTTAATATTCTTTTGTTTTTTAGTAGGGACTTGAGATTTTTTTCTTTTACCCCTTACTTCATATCAATTGAATTACTCAATCCCTATGTTTGAAACTCATCATTTATATATACTTTATTTTATTTTATTTCATCTTACCCATTCAATTGAACTTAAAATATAGATAAATAATAATTTCTCTAGATTATGGCTAGATAATTATTTCTTTTTGCTTATTTTTAATAGCCTTGTATAGTCTTAAACATTACAGCAATTTTAATTTATTAACTAATTTTACAAAATAAACCAAGGATAGGTAATAAAATACAAGATGAAATCACTTTGTTTTGTAAAATGTTAAATTAAATGCAATCTAAATGATTTTTTTTATATATATAATATTTATACCAACAATATAAATTATTACTTTCTTCTAGTAATATAAAATATATTTTTTAAATCATTATATTTAAAAATAAAAAAATATTTTTCATTAATATTGTTACCAATTAAATAAGTTATTACTTTTTGCTAGGAATATAAAATAAATTTTTTTAATCAGTATCTTTAATATAATAAAACATTTTTATCAAAATAAAAATTCATTAATAAATAAACTTAACGCTCCATCATAATAATTTAAATTTTTTATAATCACAGTTTAGTCTAATCTAAATAAACTATTAGCAAAAAATAAGTTAAAACTTAATTCTCTGAGCGTAATTGTTTATTTATTTGTAAACGCAGAAATGCCATCAACAAGTTGTCGCTTTGGCCGAGTGGTTAAGGCGTGTGCCTGCTAAGTACATGGGGTTTCCCCGCGAGAGTTCGAATCTCTCAGGCGACGTTTTGTTTTTATTTTTAATTCCCTCTCTTTTTGTTTGTGTCAAACGGGGGGTGTGAGAATTAATTACCCGAAAATACAACCTAATCTATTATTGTATGGGTTTAAATGATTTTTTCTTCGTATGATCTTTTTCCCAGTATATACTCATGATTTTGAATCACATCTTTTGATCTAATATTTCTAATTTAGACAATAAAATCTGTTTAAACCTTTTTTCTTTCTTATGTACGTTTTGTCCCCTATGTTAGCAGAAATAGAATTTAGTTCTATCCTTTCTAAATCCGGGATTTTAATCCACTATTAAAAAAAAAGTATTTTTTTCAACAATTTAATTTAAAGACAGATAATTGTCAAAAGTCGAGTCAAATAGAGCGACCAAATATGAGAAAACGTATTTTTGACAATCAATATAATATGAAGTGGCAACCTTATATTAATCCAAATTCCCGCCTAATTGCTCTTTGTCCTTTTTAAAATTTTAATTCAACTGAAAAATGAGAATTAATTTCATGGTAATATGGAATTTAGTCGAGAGACATACAAATCAATAATTATTGCATTAAAATTTGGATGAAGTATATTTTGAAATTGTGACAAGAACTTTATCATTAAAATAAATAAGTGAAGAATTTTGAGTTCGAATATCTACCTTTTAATTGTCTCTATTGATTGAGTTATACTCATAGACTCAATCAACAACGACAATTTCGGCATTACAAGTTTGTATCACCCTAGATCAATCTTCTTTGGCTAATGTTTTATG
>Ga0209282_1000291_pt1 | contig 24744 bp, 17 predicted proteins | sample Mtrugardesep15_FD_187529 | JGI IMG/M metagenome (GOLD analysis project Ga0209282, IMG submission 187529) | Root nodule microbial communities of legume samples collected from California, USA - M. trunc garden sep15 (SPAdes) (version 2) | ecosystem: Host-associated > Plants > Roots > Nodule...
GTATCTCCACTGCTTGCTCCTGAGTCAACATCAGCAGCCTCACAAAGGCTGCCATCGTGTCCCAGGTGGGTCACTTTTATTTCGGCGCAGTGGGTTAGTTTTACATCGGCGCTAACACCTTTCTTCGATCTGGCCGCGGCAGGCGGATCCCCATCAAGCGCCAGCGGCTCATAGCATGTGAAAATGTACTGTCAGCCCATGCCGGTACTGGTTTGAAGCTTGGCATCCGACCTCAAGGAGGCTAAGCAATCCGCGGTCAGCCAAGTTTCTGTGGCTACGTGAAGCGCGCACATGAACTCATGTGAATCCATAGAAATTTGAGGAAACCAAACCTGATGAAAGCAGTTTGCAGCCGCCTTGCGGACGGCTCGCTTCGTCATTCGGAGATCGGGCACATCTTCGAACAACTGGCTGTGGAGGGACGCCGCCGCGTTGATGCATTCGTGTTCGAGCTGCTCTTCAGAAACAGAATGCGGATCGTTGTGCAACAGCACGCCGGTCTGACGCTTTCCTTCGGGTGGCACATCGGATACGACGAAGCCGGCAACTGTGCGTACTGGTTCCGCCTGGCCGACGAGCAGGATGAGTGGAACGCATGTGATGAGGCTCTTCTCGTGCGCTTGCTCATGCAAGCGCAGCGAAGCAATTTCGCGACGCATGTTTTCAGGGTCGCATTCAGGCCGGATGTGAACGGGTTCGTGTCATCCGAGCATGTGTCGGGGGCATGGAGGCCAGAGCAGGAACTTGCCAGAGCCCTTGCAGACCTGCGAGCGCCGAGGCGGTGGCGCTCCCCGCGATCGATGGACAACACTGACATCGAAATGGCGTACGCGGCTTTCGAGTGGACGGGCAAGTACCGGCAGTTCCTCTCGTGGCTGCCAGCTCTTTCCATCCAGCGTCGATTGATGAATTGCGTTCTCAGCCCCGCACTCGGGCGCGACCCAACTGATATCGACATGATTGCGCTCTCCCCTGCTGGACAGCTGCGATGCGTCGAGTTCAAGAGAAAGTATCCGGCAGCGGGCTCGAAAAGTTTCGGGCTTGACCTGCACCCACACGTCAACACCGTGCACGCGATGAGTTCCATGAGCATTGACCCATTGCACATCCTTCTGGTGGCCCCCAGATGGCGCAAGGAAGAATCACCTCTTAGCTGGCTTGACGACCGCACGCTGGACACCAACTGGACTTGGCTCGCAGCCAATCTCGGAGGCGAAGATGCATTTTCAGGCTCGCCGCTCGAAACGCATGGCTGGGACAGTGGCCAGCGCAACGCAATCAGGCAGCAATCCAGCATCAGCTGGTCGAGAATCAGGCGGCTCCAAGAGGGATTGAAACTTGATGACGAAGGATGCAGGAAGATGGTGGAGTTCCTGACTGCGGGTGACCTTCCCGCAGTGCCGCCCGCGACATTTCAGTACCTGTCTGCCCGCCGGCTTGACTGGTAAGCACAGGCAGGCAGGGGCTCCTCGGTCATTGCCTGGCGAGTAGATGGCAAATAGACCAAGCCCCATGCTCCTGATGCTCGGTGCGCCGAATCTATGGCAGCAGATTTACCGTTTTAAATGCGTGATACAGGCCCGACAAGCTATTGACTCTGATCCTGAACTGGCTGCGAGCCTTGGTCGTCGGCTTGGGACCGCTGGCATCCGTTATTTTTGGCGCGGGATCGTACACCACGAGTCCCGACGCAAGCGCCGATAGGAACATCGTGAAGTCTGTCCCAATGCCTAGCATTGCTGGCCCGGCGAAGCAGTACAGCGGCTCGGGCCCCGGCTGCTTCCTGTACTTCACATACGCGGCCTGCGCGTGTTTGCGGCCCCAGTGCTCGAGAAGCGCCGTGTAACTCCATGACGCCGTCACATCACCACCCAACATCAGCTGAATGCCTCCATTGACGTCCTGGATCTTCTGCTTCTTCGCGTCAAAGCCAGCAAGCTGCAGGGTGTGGCCGCTGGTACTGGCTATGCCGACACGGTGAGTTCCCGTGAAGTAAATGTCGTTGCCCCGACTGCGCCCGTACTTGCGCAGAAACGCCTGTACCCCCTTCTCTCCGTAGAAGCCGCCATTCGGCTCCGGCGTCATGAGGGTTACCCGATCGCTGCTGATGGCCTTGACCTCCCAGCCCAAATAGTCAGGCTCAGACCGTCCATTTGGCTGTATTCCGAGCAGCGCCTCAAGGGTGTATCCCCCGCCGTTGGTTGCCGCGTAGGCCTTGGGCCGGCCGTCCTTTCCCAGACGGATGGATGGCGTCGGGCCGAGCCGCGCGATGTCCACGAGTGCAGCGAGAAGCGCAGCCTGAAGTTCTTGAGGAGTTTGCCCTACAGGCCCGGGCGGCGGGAGTATGTAGAGCCTGCCTGTGACCTTCACCTCGCGGTCCGCACGCAGTCTTTCAAAATCCTTGCTGGCCGCACTTCCCGGCAGTGAAAGAAAGGCCAGTACCTTGTCGTCCCGGGTTACGCCGAGGAACAGGACACGACCATCCCATGCATTCTTTTCGCCGCGCTCTTCCCTTGGCACAGGCTTCATGTGGTCCGACGGAGCGGCAGAACAGCCTTTGAGAAATCCTGAAAGACGAACCTCGGGATAGCGCGGGTAGAGAATCAGCTGAGCCCCGGGAGCCCGATGGAACACTCCGTCGGGCGTGAGCCAGTAGAAATCCAGAGTTGCCTTGAAAGTAGGATCCCTGACACTGTCGTCCGCAGAAACCTCGCCGAATGGAAGCTCGTTGAGAACATCGAAGCTACCGCCTAGATAGACCTGCTGCTTCGAGTTGTCATTTTGCGCCAGCGGCTTGGCCAGTACCCTGACAACGTCCGCCTTCCCGAAGATCCTCATCAGTCCTGCCAGAGGCAGTTCCAGTGCCATTTTTTCCAAGTTCGCCTCGCTCCTCGCTGGAAACGATCCATTGACAGACCGCATCAGCAAGTGTCGCACGCTCGCCGCCGCGTGTAGCACACTCCCACACGGTAAGAACCCTCCAACCAAGTGCCAGAAGCGCCTCTTCCGAACGCTGATCGCGCACTTGGTTCTGCTCGATCTTCTGGCGCCAGAACTCCGGGTTTGTTGCGGGATACTTGAAAAGCTGGCACTGATGCCCGTGCCAAAAACACCCGTGGACCTGGATGACGGCCCTGTGCTTGGGCAGCACGATGTCCGGGCGACCGGGAAGGTCCTTGCGATGAATGCGGAACCGAAAACCCTTGGCGTGAAGCGCACTGCGTAGAAGCACCTCTGGCTTGGTGTCACGGGAACGGATACCGGACATCATCCGGCTCCGTACCGCCTTCGAAACGACGTCCGCCACCCTACGCAGCCGTCAGGCGGAAACACGCACACGGCGTCGCGGAGCAGCCGTCGCCTTGACGCCGGCGCCTTCAGCCATGATGCCGGCTTTCATCAGCTGGGCTGCGTGGCGCATGACGTCAACCACGACCGAGTTACCGAACTGCTTGTAGGCACGGGTGTCGGAAACCGGGATCCTGAACGAGTCAGGGAACCCCATTAGACGGGCACACTCCCTAGGCGTCAGCCGACGGGGATTTTTTCTGCCGCCCTGATAGACAAGAATCTCGGATCCATCCTTGTAATAACGAGCCGAGAGTGTGCGCGCAACGCTGTCCGGCTTCACGAGTCCGAAGCCAAATCCATTGCCGGCAGCCCGGTGCTTGTCGGCGTAGTTCTGCAGATAGGCCCAGAGCTTGTCGGTCAGTGTGTACTTGGCAGGAACGGCGCGCGCCCGGTGATCGAAATACTTGTCACCATCCCAAGGAAGCACAGGTTCCGTACCGTCGGTCCGGTGGAGGATGTCCCGCATCCTGTGACGATCTTTCGCCGGAAGCTCAATCCTGTCGAAGTCAAAATCCACCGGGTCTCGAAAGCCGACAATCAGAATCCGTTCCCGGTGCTGCGGCACAAAATGCGCGCCATCAATGATGCGTGCCTGGACGTGATATCCAAGTTCATGCTGCAGCGTACGCATGATGACCTCGAACGTCCGCCCCTTGTCATGCGAGCGCAGGTTCTTGACGTTCTCAAGGAGGAACGCCTTCGGCTGCTTGGCTTCGATGATGCGCGCGACGTCGAAGAAAAGCGTGCCCTGGGTCTCGTCGTGAAAGCCGTGTGCCCGCCCAAGCGCATTTTTCTTGGAAACACCCGCGATGGAAAAAGGCTGACAAGGGAATCCAGCCAGGAGGACGTCGTGATCAGGCACGTTCCTGGCTTCGATCTGGGTAATGTCACCGTTGAGCTCGTGTCCACCGGGAAAGTTTTCCCGGTACGTCTTCTGCGCGTAGGAATCCCACTCGCTGGTGAAAACGCATGCCCCCCCAATGTCCTCAAAGGCGCGCCGGATGCCTCCAATGCCCGCAAACAGGTCGATGAATCTGAAGTCTCCTGTCGGCGCGGCCGCAGGAGTCATCTCACCCATTTCGCTAAGCAGTCCGCGCAATGCGAGCTCGTACCGGCGCGGCATCGAATTGCCGTCTTCCCAGCGGGAGATCGTCTTTGGCGTGATCTCAAGCTGGTCTGCCAGTTCCTGTTTGTTGAGGCGCTCCATGACATGGAGCAGAAGTTGAGCGGGCAGGATTGGGTTCTTCATTTATCTGGGAATGATTTTGGACAAATTGTCCCATAAAATTCCCAGAGGCCGAGCAAGTTTCTTCGCCGCCCCGGCGAGTCCGAACGCTCCCAGGACGCTCACGTCATCCTATTGGCCCAGCACGCAGACAGGCATTCAGCCGACTTCCGTCTCCTGTCCTTCGGACCACCGCTGGTGATCTACGCCGCGTCAGGTACTTGGCACGCTTGTACGCCCGGTTCGCACCGCATCGGCCTCTGTGTGAGCGAGCTGCTGATCAACCGCGCCCGGTAAAAAAGGCCGAGCGCTTGCTGAGGACCCTCGATGCCGGCTCGCGAAGCGCCCGCCAGCGGAAAAGTCGGTTGACGCGTGCTTTGCTTTTTTGCCGATACGACACGCCGGAGACTGCGGACTTGCGCGGAGTCGACAGCGTGCAAGATGGACCTGAAGGGAGAGGTCAGCGCCTGACAACCCGCAGCATTCAAACGGATGTCGCGAAGTCGGCCACTGTCGCTTCGATTGCCTCGGGGGTAACAACTACAGACTTGAACTTCTGAAATCGGCCGTCACTGAAACGGCCATCGCCCTTCATGAGCTTGACGGTGATGGGCTCGCCTTCGATTTCGGACACGACAATGCGGAGCCCGTCGCGCTTTCCATCTAGGTGATGAGTGGTTAGAACGCCGGGCTTGCCCAGCCATGTGCCTCTGAATGTACTCGTCTTCAGGATCTTTGCCATCTTCTATTCCTGAATCATCTAGACCCGCGCCGTTCACGTGAAATACTTGGACGGGCCATGGTACCGCGCCGCCCACGATTTTTCCAGAAAGTGCGATCCAAAAAGCGATGCTATGCCCGGCGCTCTTGGCCCGGATGAAAAAAAGCCGCTGTAGCCGAGCCGCCGGTCTCGTCATGGTCATCCTTGTGACCCCGCAACAAGAGTTCCACCCCAAGGACGACTCGACTCGCTCAGGGGGCGCTCAAGACCCCATCCACATCGCAGCCGGGATACCTCCGCGGGAGCAACGCTTGGTGCCCTGCTCCAGAAAGCAGTGCCGCGTGAACACAAGTCCGACCACATCATCGCGCCGCAAACGGCGGGCGATCTTGTACGTTAAAGCCGACGAACGGCGAGGCGCTCAAACCGCACGATCAGCCAACAGCCAAGCACCTGTGGCACCCGTGGCATCAGCAGACAATCGCGGCGGAGGACGGAAATCGATTTTGATCTGTCCGATGGCACGCTGCGCTTCTTCACTCAGTCCCGTCAGTTGGCTTGCAGGAACGATCTCGCCGAACAGCTGGGCACGGAGCACCTTCGCTCGCTCTGCGACCACTTTCGTACGCAAGTCATCGTAGGTGCCCTCGACAGCGATGGTGTAAACATCCAGCGTGGGCAGTTTCTTCCCGGCGGCAAGGGCTTCCTCGCATGCAGCCATCCAATCGCTGTCCTGCCGGTCAATGCGCCCAATCTGCTGCTCGATGCGCCCCGGATTCCAGTCGAGGTGAAACAGCACGACCGTTCGGCAGGCGCGATGCAAATTCAGCCCTTCGCTCATGACGTCCGATTGACCGATCAGCACGCGCGGGTTGAGTTGCGGGTTGTTGAATGTGCCTTGGCGCGCGCGCCGGGTCGCGGTTTTAGTGTCTCCAATCAGGAGTTGCGCGAACGGACTCATCCGGAAAACAAAGCCGCTTGAATCCCGTTGCAGATCCGCTTCGAGCTGCTGGATGATCGCTGGCCACCCCATCGCGACGGCAATGCCGGCCTCGTCCGGCGCGAGCTTCGCTTCGTCAGGAGGATCGGGATCACGCACGCCGCAAAGCAGGCTCGTGGCGTGCGACCGCACCGATGCCTCGCCAGCTGCATCGCCGATCTCCCAGAGCTGATTGTCGACGCACAGCTGCTGCACAAGCCACGTCGTGAGCGTCTTTTCGTCCCCCGTCAATAGCGGGTCGCTGCGGCAGTGCGCGCGTATAGCATCCCTGCACAGGTCGCGCAGGTGGCTGCGGTCAGACTCGTAGCGCACAGCCAGCTCCGCTGCGCGCCCGGAGAATCCGAGGCGTTCGTCCGCGTCGAAACCGAATTCCGGATCTTGCAGCCAGCGCCGCAGATCGGCATCGTCCGGATCGACACCGCGCGGCAGCGGGAGTGCCTGTCCCCTGCTCACGTGACGCAGGTAGTGCCGGATGTTCAGCGCACGCTCGAGCGCCCGGAGCGACTCGATGAATTCACCGAAGACCAGCACCTTGCCGCCTGTCGCCAGCTTCTCGACGAGAAAGATGGCATGTGACACGCGCGGGTGCCATTGCAGCGACCAGCGCCTCTCGGCCGCAAGGTCCGGCCGATCACGGTCGAGATCGCGGAGACGTCCAAGCCAGTATGCACTACGCACCGCTCTCGCCCCGGTGGAGCCCGTATTCGCCGCGGCATCCTCCGGGCTCTCGGGAAGGATCGGCAGTGCCTGCGAAAAGCGCGAACCCGACGTCTTGACCTCGAAAGCGGCGTCCCCACCGCGCGCGGCCGCGGACAGCGCTTCCGTCAAAGCGAGGTAAGTCCGATTCCGGCTGGACATCCCTGCGAGCAGCCTCACGCTGGGAATCAACCGTCGATGCGGGTGTGCGGCACGGGACGCCGCGGAAGCCTCCGCGAAGCGCTGGACCGTCGGGTGGTCGCGCCACAACCGACGCGTGACCAGTGGCTTCAGCTTTCTGCTGAACTCGACGGCAGTGCTGCGCAAGGCTTGCAGTTCGACCTCCGAACCCACGCGGATCCCGCGGGTGGCCTTCTCGAAGGCCTTCACGGTTCGCTCTAGGTCACCCACCTGGTTCTCATCGAGCCCGATTCGGTTGAAGATGGTGACCCACTGGGCTGCATCCATCTCCATCGGGGTCGCAGTGAGGGCAATGCGCTTTGCCGCACGTGTGCGCTGAGCTCCGTCGTGCAGAAGGATGTGGTTGAGCAACCGTGACAACCTGCTCTTGCGGGTCGTCTCAATCGCTTTCTCTTTCTTGGTCATGCTATCCCCGGCCCGGGCCTTGTGTGCCTCGTCTATGACAACCATGTCGAATTGGCCAAGCAACTGGCCCACAAGGTCTTCGAAGAGCTCGCGATTGGCTCCGTTCGAGAACGCGCGGGGTGAAGGTGTCCCGAGCTGACCAGTACGCAAGCGAATAAGCGACGAGTCGCTTCCATTCGCCTTGAGCCACTGCACAGCATCGGCCTGGAAATCACTGATGACCAGTTTGCCTGCCCCCCTTACCATGCGGCCGTCAACGAGTTCCTTCTTCAGCATGAAAGGCAGCGCCCAGAGCTCAGGCTGCTTCGCGGTTTCTGTCCTCGGCAGCCCGAACGTGTGGGAGATGAACGTGATGGGGCTGTGCTCCGACACCGGGAATCCCCTGCCCGTCGTGAACAGGTCGCGGAATGTCCGTAACACGCTGCTGCGGGGCCACCAGTTCTGCAACCAGGACACGCCCTGCCTGCCGGCCTGGTGCAGGAATCCGGCCAACTCTTCGTCCCGCCACTGGAAGGTGAGGCCCGAGGGGATCAGGATCGCGACCCGGCCTCCGCACTGAGCCACGCAGGTCGCCAGCGCGATCGCGAGCCGTGTCTTGCCCAAGCCCACCTCGTCCGCGATCAACACCCCCGGTCGGTCGGAAAGACTACCGCGCAACCATTGCAGCGAATCGTCCTGCCCCGCGCGCCAGAGCTGGGGGATGCTTTCCAGTTCTGCGAGGCGGTCGAAGACCTGATTCCATTCCACGATCAGCTCCCGGAAGGTGCGCACCAGCCCGCACGCAGTTGATTCACGACCGCCGAGTACTGCGCCTGCAGGGCGACCTCCTCCTGCAGCCACGCCGGCCTGAAGCCGGGCTCGAGCAGCGCGTCGAACAGGTCAACTCCCAATTCCTTCACGCTCTGACGATCGACCTCGGCCGCCTGCTCGAGCAGCAGCACGCGCAACTGACTCAGCCAATACGGAAACTCCTCACGCGTGACCGTCTCGTTGCGGCTTGCAATCGCCTCGATCAGCGTCGCTAGAGAGCGCAGTGGATAGGGAGACGCCTTGGGGCGGCTCGCCCCCCCGGCGGCGCGCCCGCCGGTGTCCTCCTCGTCCTCATCCTCATCGGCGGCATGAGGCGGTGGTGAAGGGAAGGTCAGCAACGCCTTGAGCACATTGTCAAGCGACACCTGAGACATGGGTCGCTTGCAGAACAGGCCGTCCGCCGAGAACACCGGCACCTCCCATTCCTGTTGCGGACCGGACGGCAAGACGCTGGCACGGACACGAAGAACGCTGGGCGCCACGGACGAAGGCCACGGAACGCTGGAAGCATCCGCCGCAACGTCCATCCAGTCGCCGTCCGCGCTTTGGACCGACAGCTGGCACACAGCCAGAGCGCTGCGCTCCAGCACCAGCCTACCAACGCTGGCGGCGTCTTCGTGCAAATGCTTCGCCAGCAGGACCGGTGGTGGGTCCTTCGGCGTGAACATGGCTTCGCCGTCGCCTGTGGCAGTGGCGGCGATGTCTGCGTCGGTAGCGAAATCCCCGCATGCAAGGCGTCTCCAGACCTCGTCGACCTTGCCACCATCCGTGAGCACGACACCGGCCTCCACATTTCCGGGAGCGGCAGGCGGTGCCGTATGGCCGCGCCCGCTCATGCGTGCGGCACTCAGGTAGCCTTGGTACGAGAGATTGCCGGAGCCAATGTAAAGAAAACCCAGCCGGCCGCTGTCGGACCGCACGGGTCCCAGCCCCGCGACATACTTGGCGTGCAGGAATCCTCGTCCCCGCGCCTTGCCCTTTTGCAAAGGGTCGCGCGGACAACACAGGCTCCACTTGCCAATGCGACCACCCTTAAGCTTGCGCTGACCGATCCAGTTCGCAAGCTGTCCGGCCTGCGACGCATTGAAGACAAGCAGGCGGGTACCCGGACGACCGAGGTCTTCAAGTTCGCGCAGCACCGCGGGTTGGGATGAACTGCCTGCGACCGCTTGCTCGAAGAAGCCGGAGCCTGCGACGAGCGTGCTGATCCCATCGCGGGGAAAGCGCTTGCCGACCTGCATCGCCAAGGGCTCATTCAGGCTATGCACGAACTGCGCCGCTGGGGGATCAGCAGTCCGACTGACGGCATCGCTCAAACTGGCCCGCCATGCATCGAGCCAGTCCATCGAGAGCCGTTGCGTCCTCAGCTTTTCCAGGTGATCACTGTAGAGGCCATCAAACACCTGCTGAAAGAAGTCAAATGCCGCGGCCACATCGACCAGAGCCTGTGCGTTGTCCGCATCACCCGTCGCCCAATCGGTCTTCCAGAAAAAGTCGATCTGAGCCTGATGGGTCCAGGTCGCTTCGGTCCAATTCCCGGTGGAGACAATGACGCGCCACCGCGTGGTCGCGGCGCAGCGTGAGGCACCAAACCCCAGCAGTGCGACCTTGGCATGCAGCAGGCTGGTCCGCGCCTTCCAAGCCGCCGCGACGCAAGGCGCCAAGTGCAACAGACCGGGAACGGACGTGGGAGGTATGCGCTGTGACGAGGCGTCTAGCAGCAGCAAGCCCCGAACGAGCCCGGAGGCTTGTCTTTCCCCCGACGACTCACAGGTGAAGGCCGTCAGCGCGCGCTGGAGCACGGTCACGTCGGCGCTCAGTCCGCACAACAGGGCATGGGTTCCGTGCTCTCCGGGTCGTGGCGCGAAGAGTGCCTCAAGGTCATGGCGTTCAGCCGGCATCGGCAAAATTCTCCCCGGCTTCGTTGAGGAGCCGACGCAGGCGGATGACAGGCCGCGGGATCGGCAGTTGTCGACCCTCGTTCGACTCCGCGGCACCGTACGGGTCGTCGGCGGCAAGTTTGCCGGTATAGCCGATTCCTTGGTCGATGCGCTCGCCGAACACGGAGAAGATCATGGGAACCCGCGCGCACAGGGCCAATACGCGGGTGGCGAGTGGACCGCCTGCAGCCTGCTCGGCGCAGAACGCTGCCGCTTCTGCGGGCGCATCCTGCGTAAGCCGAGTACCCAAAGCGGAAGCCTCTTTTTCGAGTGCAGCGAAACATGCTCGCACGCCACCGCGCACGGCTAGGCTGGACGCTGTAAGCGGGCCGCCGTGAATGGCATCGCCCACCTCCTGTGCGGCGGCCAAACTCGCTGCCCGGAGATCCTCGAACGCGAAACAGGTCGCGAGCCGTGCACGCATCGCAGGATCTGGCAGGCCCTCCAGAAACCTTCCGCGGCCCTGCTCGCCTGCGAGTTCGTCAACCGGAATCTGATGGAGAAGACCTGCGATGGTTCGGCGACCTTCATGTGCGAGCACCTGCCTGCGCACCAGCGCCCGCTCTGAGTCGGTGGCGAACTCAGGCAGCAGTGACTTCCTGAGCGTGCGCGTTACGCGCTGGATTTCTGTCGTGCCGGCTTCCAGCCAATCGACCAGCCGCCCCCGCGCGTCGACATCCGCCATCGCACTTTCTGCGAGCTCGGATCCATGCTGGGTGAGGCTCAGCGCATTGAATCGCGCCTCTTCATGGCAGAAGCCGAGTCCTGGAAGTGCCCGTGTCGCAGCACGCCGAAATGGCACCGTGACATAGGCGCCACCTCGCGAGACCGCATCGAAGCTCAGTGCAGAAACCTCGGCGAATTTGCGCTTGCCCTGAACTCTGTCGTCTTCAACGCCCGCCTCCGAATCGCGCACGCTGATCCAGCTCGCCAGCGCTTCGATGCCTTCGGCGATCCGGGCCGCGCTCGATTGCCCCTGAAGTTCTTGGACGAGACGCAGGCCCATGCAGCCCCAGCTCAACTGCCTCACGAAGAAGGCACCTCCTAGGCCTGGAACCGCCCATTCGTTGAAGCGCAGGATGGCCGATCGCAATCCGAAATCGAGCCGCAACCGTGACGCGCTGCTTTCTGCAGGCTCAATGGCCCCCCAGGTCATGTGGTGACAAGGACCAAATTCAATGGGTCGTCCATCGGTCGAAAGCTGAATGTTTCACGAGAATCACTTTTTCGAGGTTAACTTAACCAGCGCCATGCTTGGCACCAATGTGTCGACTGTCCCGCAAACATTTTCAACTTCGCTGCTGGGTCGGACCAGCTCAGACGACGTGGAGGAACCTATGTCCCGAATCGAAGGCCGGCTTGCAAAGACTCTACTGAACAAGAAAACGGTGGTCACCCGAGCCGTGTTTTGGAAGATTCCCCACTCGTCTGGAAAAGAAGATATCCGATTGAAGCTCGGCCGGTACAAGAAGCCGGAGGTCTTCGCCCTTGACGAGGAGGTTGAACTCTTCGCTCCAAAGAGTGAACTCACACTGGACCAAGAAGAGTTCCAAGCCCTGCTCGCGTTTCTGTCGGAGAGCTACGAACCTTTTCGCCAAGGAGTCAAGGCGTTCTTGCCTCTCGACCGTCCTTTTGACACGGAGAATGCCACTCAGATTCGCGCGCTCTTCTCGCTCCCAAACAAGCGCGAGCTCATCCGTTTTATCCTGACGAACGACGTCATTCCGGAGGAGTTGGCGGCGGGCCTACAACAGGCTCGACGTGCGCGCGCCGTTCGAGAATTTGAGCGCATGCTTGCGGACGATCTACGCGAGGCTCCGTGGCAAGAATGGTTTCAACGGAACAGCTGGGTTCTCGGCAGCCAGTTTGTCAGAGTCCTCGATGAACGCCATATCGACACACAGCACATCTCCGACTTCTTGATGGAGGCCTATGACGGTTTCCTGGACGTCGTAGAGATCAAGCGACCTGACGGTGGTCTTGCTTTTTGGGCCGGGTCTCTCGATCATGGAAATTGTGTTCCGTCGGTAGATTTGACGAAGGCGATCACTCAAGCAGCACGCTACATCTTCGAGATAGAGCGCGAGGCCAACAGCGTCAAGTTTCTGGACCGAGTGGGAGGAGTCAAGACGGTGAAGCCTCGCTGCGTGCTTGTCTATGGTCGGTCAGTCAACTGGAATGACCCTCAAGCCGAGGCATATCGAATTCTGAATGCGAGCTACCACAACCTAACTGTGCTCACTTACGATCACGTCCTCGAGCGCGCGCGCCGCATCAGTGGAATCAAGTCGTGATGCTTCATGGCAAAGTTCGAACGGCAATGCGCCACTCAGGATAGCCACGGCCCTTCGGGCGAAGGCATGTGCAGGCCAGCCGGGCGGAAGTTTCATCTCGGAAGGCCCGCCGACCGCCGCGTCGACAAAATCGGCTCGAAGCGTCCTCATACGTCCCTGATGTACAAGGGCTTTTGAGCTGACCTGGGATCTACCGAGAAAGAAAAATGGAGGCCTGCGGCTGGAAAAACTTCGCGTCCGGAGAAGACGCCGCGGTGCGACGCCTGCAAGTCGTCGTCGAGCGAGCAGCATCCGAGGCATCGCCAACATTCCAGATTCTTGCGCCCGACGCTTGAAAGCCACCGCAGGGCCACCATCTTCAGAATTGCCCGCGCGATTTTTGCGATGGCATGTCGGTTTCAGCAGGGCGATCACTCACTTCGTTTTGGATCCCGGCAGTGACCGAGTATCCAATAAACAAGTCAGATAAGGGGGGGTGCCGTGAAACGCGACCCAGAGATTGCCATTGCCTTTCCCGGCGCTTCGCCGACTTTTGCCACGCGGTTCTTCTATCTCGTGGATGTGATCGCCAAGGCGCACGAGCCTACCGCGACTCAACTCATGGCGCTCGACTCTTCTTACGAGAGCACCGCCAGTTTCCTCAGCGAACAACCCGAGTTCGCCGGGTTCCTGAACACCGTGCACTCGCATGGCTCGCGCCATCTCGGCACGATCGTGCGGCCTCGCGATGGCGGCCGCGAAGGATTCGACGTGGACCTGATCGCCAGCTTCGCGGCTGGTGCGATCCAGGTCTACGGCTTGCCACACGGCCCGGGCAAGCTGCTCGACCAGCTGGAGGCCTGCATGGACCGCTACGCACAGGCACATCGCTTGGAGACTAAGCGCTACTCGCGCTGCATCACGATCAACTACGAAGGCGGGATGACCGCCGACATCGCTCCCGTGATCGACAGCCCATTGCAGGCCGCGCCGTACGGAGAGAGCCATGGGCTGATCCCGGACCATGAGTATCGGCTGTACGAACCGACGAACCCGCGCGGCTATTCCCGATACTTCAACGAAGCCGCGGCCATTCGGCCGGTCTACTTTCGTGAATTCTCCGCAGCCATGGAATCGATGCTCGAAGCCGCGGTCGAACCGCTGCCGGAAGCGAACGAAGTCCTCAATAGACTGCTGAGCCGCCTGGTGCAAATCGTCAAGCTGCACCGCAACGCGGCTTTCGGGCTGCCCACGGTGGGCACGGCCGACTTGGCACCCTCCTCCGTGTTCCTGACGACGCTGGTGGCCGAAGCCTACAAGCTCCTGGCGCCGATCCCGCATGCCAGCCCGCTGACGCTGTTGCTGGACATCGTCGTCGACATGCCCAACCGCTTTTCGACGGACAACTCCGGCGACAAGCCATACTGGTATCTCGCAAATCCCGCGGTGCCCAACGGCAACCTCGCCGAGGACATGAACACTGCGCAAAAGCAGGATGCTTTCGGCCAGTGGCACTGCAAACTCGTCGCGGACCTGCGCGCCATCGTTCAGGCCGTCGAGCAGCCCACTGGCTTCGACGAAATCTGCAAGCGCGTGGCCACCGCCTTTGGCAAACGCGCCATGAAAGCGGTGACCGAGGATGCAGCCAAGCAGCAAGACGCGCGTCGCGTCAGCGGAAGGGTCGGAATTTTCGGACCTGTGATCACAGCGGCGGCTGCGGCCAGCGCGGTCGCAGCTACCACCACGTCCAGCGCGGCCGCTGTCCGGGTTATCCCTTCGCGTCCGCATACATTCTTCGGCTCCTGAGCACCGGGCTACATTTCCAAGTCAAACAGAGATCATGGGCTCTCTCAGTAAATCGCCGCCGCGGCGTCTCCCCACACTTGCACAACGCGCGCAGGAGCTGCGCGCGATGAACCTGCCGCAACCCGAAACCCTGTTTTTCGCGGGCAAGGAATTGCGTTTCCGCTTCAGCATTGCCAGCGGTCCATTCGGTCGCACCTACCGCTGCGAACTCCGGATCAAGCCGAGCGCGGCGTTCCCCGAAATGTTCGTGCTCTCGCCCGACCTAAAACTCCTTTCGAACGGAAAGCAGCTGCCGCATGTGTATCCGAGCGAAGGTTCGGGCGTGCGGCTTTGCCTCTGGCTGCCGATGAAGCGGGAGTGGATGGCCGGGATGCCGTTGAGAGACACCTACATCGCCTGGACGGCCGAATGGCTTACGTATTTCGAACTCTGGCTTGCAACAGGCGAGTGGCTCGGTGGCGGTGTGCACCTCGACTCGGCTGATGAAAAACTTCAGGGCGGGCGATAGCGGCGACGGCGTTTCACCCGCAGATCAGCGGCATCTCGCCAGCGCGGGGGCTAGGTTTTAGTTCGCGCCATGAGGCGCGCATCGGCCATGCTAGCTCGAACAACCTGATCGAGGCAATCAGTCGATCGGAAGGAAAGCTTGAACTTACACCTGCATTGCAGTGTGAACCGATCGCCGAGATTCTTTTTCAACATTCAAACTGGCACTCATGAGCGACATCTCAACGCGGCAAAGCGAAGACGCTTCCCAACAACTTCTCAAGGCGCGAACTGTGACCACCGACCAGGCGAAGCTGGTGCAGGGTCTGACGGTGACAGTGTCATTCGGCCTTTGCCTGTTGGCCATCGCGGCCAGCATTGGCTGGGAGAGCGCAAAACCCTACGTGGTCGTTGCCGGCTTCGTGGTTAGCATTCTTGACGTCACGCTCGTGGATCGCTGGATCAAAGCACAAATCAAGCAGGATGCCAAGCTTGCGGAGCTTTTCGACTGCAGAGTGCTGGAGCTCGAATGCAATAAGTTTCTCATTGGAAAGGAGATCCGGCCGGAGGAGATCGGCACGGCCGCCCGAAAGATCAAGCAGAAGAACCTGCCGGACCCGATCTGGTACGCCACCCCCCTGCTGACCCAGTTGCCGATCCACGAAGCGCGGCTCGTCTGCCAGCGCGCCAACCTGGTGTGGGATCGCAGCCAGCGTACGCACTACCGGCGCCTTCTTCAGATCATGGCACTGGGTGTCGCGGTGATCGGTGGTGCGATATCGCTCGCTGCCGATCCCCATCTCGTTCCCTTTGTGCTTGCGATTGCGCCCTTGTCGCCGTTCGCCATGTGGGCCCTGCGCGAAAACAACCGACACCGGGACACCACGATCACGCTCGACCGTCTAGAGAGCGAGACTCAGAACATGCTAAATCTTGCCAAGGCCCAGACACCGGCAGAGGAACTAACTCACAAGTCCCGCGAATTGCAGGATGCTATCTATAACCACCGCGCTTCCAGCCCGCTGTTATTCAATTGGTTGTACAGGCTGGGACGCAACAAGAACGAAGCGGAAATGAAAGACAGCGCGGTCTATTGGGTCGAGCAGCTCCTCGGTTCATCCGCCACGAAAGCTGCGAACGTTTCGAACTCAGCGCAAACGCCGGCCACCGCGTAAACCGCAAGCCGCCATGGCCCTCGGCCTTCGGTAGCTCAGGTGGACACACAACCGGCCTGCAGTGATTCTGGAAAATTGTTCGATGCACGGACCGCGGTTAGTCCGGGATCGTATGGTCGCGGCCATGCCCCCGCTGTCGAGGCAACGAATCGACGTTCGCGCCATTCGCCGGGCGGACTTCAGAAACTGTCGTCGCCCATTCCACGTGCACTCCATCAGCCAGGACGCGGCCTCCGCTACGATGCATCCAAGCCATGCATTGAATTTGTCGGTACTTTTGTCGGTACCTTTTTTCTGCCATCCCAAAGGATCCAATATCCATGCGGATCTTTGGAGTACCTGCGATTCCTGTCGAAGCACCAAGGACCCGGTTCACGGCGTCTCACCCCACATCAGAAACCCGCACGCTCCTAGGCGCAGCCGCTGGCTGGGTCGAGTATCTGGGTCATGCTGGGTCCTTTCATAGCTGGCGCTACGCCGGCGCCTTCATTCAGCGCCAGATCCTGCAGTCAGATTCCATCATCGTTGTAGCCAAGCCGCAACGGAGGCGAGGCATCGGGTGAACCTAGTCACCTTTCGAGAAGACGGGCACTGCGGGTATCGGTGCGGCGGTGAGTCTGGGTTTGATCCGCACGACCAGATGAAGGTCTTCCAGCAGTTGCAGGTCACCACAACGGGTGCGTCGCAGCTTCACAGCCAGCAGACCTTGTAGCTTGGCGCGGTGCCATTCAGCAGCGTCGGCGATTTCCGTGCGCGTCATGGCCGCGATTCCGATGCCATGTTCCAATTCCGCGGCGCGTAAGCAGGCTGTGACGCGTTCGACGCTCTCGAGCGTGCTCTCGATCACCTCCAAGCAACGCTCGGCCAGCTTGTTCGGCTCATCTGCAGAGTTTCCGTACACGAAAGCTTCGTAGGGACGCACTGCAAGTTTTGTGTCGAACGGCACAAGCCAAGGCCGCTATTTACCCAGGCGAAGATCCGATGGCTTGATCGCCGGCCGGCAATTCAGTGCGTGATCAGATCCAAGCATTGCCGACGGCGCCACGCGGCGCTGCGCACGCTTTGGCTGTCGTCGAACACGACTTTGTACTGGCATACGAGGTAGTTGGCCGATTGCGGCATTTGGAACTTGAACTGGTAGTCCCACTCAGTGCCGTGCGCGCCGCGCTGTTGCTTCAGCGCCTGCCCGAGCACGGCAAGCACATGGGCCTGATTGATCCCGGGCTTGATCTCGCGAAAGCGCTCGGGCCGCGACACGATGCCGTCGCGCAGGAACGGCTCCTTGAAGTCAGGGCGGCGCGCCTCGACGTCGCGATAGTCCAGCTTGTCGGGGTTGCTCACGGGGTCTACAGGGTTGTCGCGCGCCGCCACGTGGGTGGTGGCGCCGAGCAGCGCTGCGGCGAGCGCGAAGGCGGCAACGGTGGGTGATGCGTGCGGGGTCTTTTTCATGGCTGGCTTCCTCTTGGGTCAGATGGGATTCTTGGGAGAGATGAGCGCGCGCGAATCAGCGCTCGCGCATGGCTTCGCGCGCCTTGTTCAGCGGCTTGGTCAGGTAGTCCCACACGGTCTTGCGACCGGTGCGGATGTCGGCGGTGGTCACCATGCCGGGCACGATGGGCATGCGGCGGCCGGCCTTGTCGGTCAGTGCGTCGGAGTCGGTGCGCACGAGTACGGGGTAGTACACGATCTCGGGCTTGACCTCGTCGCGCTGCGTGTCGGGTGCGATGGTCACCACATGCCCTTTGAGGCCGCCGTACACGGCGTAGTCATAAGCGGTGACCTTGATCTGCGCTTCCTGCCCGGGCCGCATGAAGGCGATGTCCCGAGGCGAGATGCGCGCCTCGACCAGCAACTGGTCGTCCAGCGGCACCAGGGTCAGGAGCGAGCCGTTGGGCGGCACGACGCCGCCGATGGTGGTGACCTGCAAGCTCTTGACGATGCCGCGCACGGGCGAGTTCAGGGTGAGCCGCTCGAGCGAGTCTGCACGCCCACGCACCACCGACGACAAAGACTTCACCTCGGCATCGGCCTTGGCGAGTTCTTCGCGGCTGCGCACCATGTAGTTCGATCGCGCCTCGGAGATCTTCAGCTCCAGGTCGGCAGCCTGGCGTTGCAGGCGAATGAGCTCGACGTTGCTGGCCGCGCCGCTCACCTGCAGCGAGCGCGTGATGTCGAGCTCTCTGCGCACGAGCGCAAGCGCCTGGCCCAGGCCTGAGACGGTGTCGCGCATGCTGCCCTGCCGGGAGCGGAAGAGCGCGCTTTCGGAGTCGACCAGCTGCGCGTATGCCTTCAGCTCGGCGGGGAACTGAAGGGTGCTGCGCCCTTCCACCTCAGCGCGCAGGCGCACGCTACTGGCCAGCGCGGCGCGGTAGCGCGCGGCGGTTTCTTCCACGCTCGATTCGCCGCGCGTCGGGTCGAGCTGCGCGAGCACCTCGCCCTTCTCGACGATCTGGCCTTCGTGCACGCGCAGCTCGGCAAGGATGCCGCCCTCGAGCGACTGGATGCGCTGCTCACGCGAGCTGGGAATCACCTTGCCCATGCCGCTGGACACTTCGTCGATCTCGAAGCACCAGGCCCACACGAAGAACGCGAGCAGAAAGAGTGCGACGAACCACACGACGCGCGCGGAGCCGCTGGCGCGCGCCTCGTCGAAGTCGTCGGCGCCACCGGGGCCCCACACGGTGGCGGTGGATACCTGCGCAGGCAGCGGTGCCTTGGTCAATGTGACGGCGTTCATGCCTGTGCCTCTTTGTCACGGCCCGCGAAGGCCGTTGTCTCGCGCGATGCCGCCGCGCCTTGGCGCAGCCGTGCCATCACCTGGTCGCGCGGCCCGTCGAGCACGACGGCGCCGCCGTCCACCACGAGGATGCGGTCCACCGCATCGAGCACGGCCGGGCGATGCGTGGCCAGCACCAGCGTGCGGCCTGCGGACAGAGTGCGCAGTTGCTCGATCACTTCGCGCTCGGCCACTTCGTCGAGCGAGGCGGTTGGCTCGTCGAGCAGCAGCACGCTGGGGCGGCGGAGCATGAGCCGCGCGAGCAGCAGGCTCTGGCGCTGCCCGCCCGAGAGGCCGCGTCCGCCTTCCAGCAGCGGATGGTCCAGCCCCGTGGGCAAACGGCGCACGAAGGCCCAGGCGCCGGTGGCTTGCAGGGCGGTGATCAGTTCGGCGTCGGTGGCATGGGGCGCGCCCATCTGCAGGTTCTCGCGCAGGGTGCCGTGAAACAGACGCGCGTCTTGCGCGAGCAGGCCGACGTCGCGGCGCACGTCGGCGGGATCGATGTGGGCCATCGACACGCCGTCGAGCACCACGCTGCCCGCGCGCGGTTCGACGAGACCCGACAGCGCCTGCAGCAGCGTCGACTTGCCCGCGCCGTTGCGCCCGAGCACGGCAATGCGCTCGCCAGGGCCGATGTGCAGCGCCTTCACGTGCAGCGCGGTGGTCTGGCCGTCGTGGCTGAAGGCGGCGTCCCGCAGCGTGTAGTCGCCCTGCACGGCGGGCCGGTGCACGCGCGTCTCATGGGGCGGGTGGTCGACCGGGAGCTTCATGAGCTGATCGAGCGACTCGCCGGCCACCTTGGCCTGCTGCCAGCGGTTGAGCACCTGCGTCACGCCGGCCAGCGGCGCGAGCATGCGGGTCGACAAGATCGATGCGGCCACGAGCACGCCGGTGCTCATTTGGCCGTCCATCACCAGCGGCGCGCCGAAGAACACGACGAAGGCAAAGGCGCCGCCCTGCACGGTCTGCGTCCAGTTGCTCAGGGTGTTGAGCAGCGCGCGCAGTTGCAGGCCCGAGTCGGCGTTGACGGCGTTGTAGTGGTTCCACTGGTTCTGGAAGCGCGGCTCGGCCTGCAGCACCTTGATGTCGTCGATGCCCTGAACGGCCTCGACCAGCATGGCGTTGCGCAGCGACGATTCGCGCATGCCCGCCTGAGCCAGCGCGCGCAGGCGCGGCTGCGCCAGCAGGCTGGGCACGAGCAGCAGCACGCACGCGGCCAGCGGCACGAGCACGAGCCAGCCGGCGATGAACCAGAAGAGCACGCAGAACACGAAGAAGAACGGCAGGTCGGCCACCGCCGCCACGGTGGTCGACGTGAGCATTTCGCGCACGGGCTCCAGTTCGCGCAGCTGCGAGATGAAGGTGACGGTGGCGCGCGGGCGCGCCGAGCCGCGCACGCGCAGCGCGTGGCCGAACACGCGGTCGGAAATGCGCAGGTCGGCCCGCTTGCCCACCACGTCGGTGATGCGCATGCGCGCGCCGCGCATGACCCAGCTGAACGCAATCGACAGCAGCACGCCGCCGAACAGCACATGCAGCGTGGGCAGCGACTGCGCGGGCACGACGCGGTCGTACACCTGCATCGAGAACAGCGTGCCGGCGAGCGCCATCAGGTTGTAGGCGAGTGACGCGACGAGGATGTGGGCGTAGGGCCGCCAGTCCGCCAGCACGATCTGTCGCAGCCAGTGCGGCTCGACGGGGCGGATGTAGCCATCGACGCGCGAGTCGGGTGCGGACTGCGCGGGCCGCAGCACGGCCATGGCTTCGAGCGCGGGCTGCAGCTCGTCGATCGTGCAGACGGTTTCTGCGCCCTGGTCGCCGCCGAGCATCACGCGCAGGCCCTGCGCCGAGATGGCGGTGACCACGGCCACCTGTCCGTCGCGCAGCTGCAGCACCACGGGCAGCCGCCAGGGGCTCAGGGTGTCCAGGCGCGGCGCGACCTGGCGCACGGTGAGCCCGGCCTGGCGGGCCATCTGGCGCACGCGCTCGCCGATGTCTTCGTGGTCGCTCCACGCGGCAGCGCCGCGGATGCGCTCGCGCGAGGTGTCCAGGTGGTAGTGGGCGGCCACGGCCAGCACGGCCTCGACCCAGCCGGCGAGCAGCCCGGGGCCGCGCGCGGCGGAAAGCTCGGGCATCGTGGTAGCGGTCATGGCTGGCCCCCGGCGACGAGTTCGCCCGCATCGACCAGCCCGAAGGCTTCGCGCAGGCGGCCCGACTGGTACAGGCACTCGACCGCGAGGCGCTGCACTTCGTGCACGCTCTCGGCCTGCTCGAAGCGCGCGCCGTGGAACTCCTGCTCCGCATTGAGCAGGTCGAGCAGCGAGCGCGTGCCCAGCTGCAGGTACTGCTCGCGGTACAGGTCGCGCGTGCGCTGCGTGCTTTGCACGCGCGCGGCGAGCACGGGCAGGCGCTGCGCGTGGCCTTGCGATTGCACGCGCGCGTCTTCGAGCCGCTGCCGTACGCTGAGCTGTGCATAGCCCAGCGCGGCCTCGGCCGCTTCGACGGCGTGCGCGGCGGCACGCTGGCGGGCCTGGCTGCGCCCGCCTTCGTACAGCGGCGCGCTGAAGTTCACGGTGAGCGTGCTTTCGGTGGCGGACTGGCCGGCAAGCCGCGCGCCCGATTCGAGCCCCCGGTTGACGCCGGCGTTGAGCGACAGCGTGGGCAGCAATTGCGCATCGGCACCGCGCAGCGCGGCCTGTGCCATGTCGCGCTCGGCCTGCGCCATCTGCACGGTCGGTGCGGGCAAGGCTGTCTGCGGGTGCGCGGCGCAGGCGCTCGCGAGCGGCGCCGACGCTTCTCCGGCAATGTCGACCGGCATGCGGCCCTGGGTCAGATGCATGAGATTGAGGCGCCAGCGCTCGGCCTGCGACGCGGTGTTGAGTTGCTGGGCGCGCGCGGCTTCCAGGCGCGACTGCGCCTGTGCCACGTCGGACTGGCTGGTGGCGCCCTTGGCCTGGCGCTCGCCCACCAGGCCGGCCAGCGACTGCACGCCCTTCACCTGGGCCTGCGCGATTTCGCCGAGCGCCTGCTGGCGATGTACTTCGATCCACGCCTGGGCGGTGTCGCGCACCACGTCGTCGACCGCCAACAGCAGCTTGGCGCGCGCGGCCGTGGCCGAGGCCTCGGCCTCGGCCACGGCGCTCGACACCTTGCCGAAGTCGTACAGCATCTGGGTCACCGACAGCGAGGCCTGGTGCACCTGGCGGCGCCCGTCGGTCTGCAGCTGGCGGTTGCCCGTGCGTGCGCTGAGGCCCGCGCTGACCTGCGGGTAGTAGCCCGAGCGGGCGTCCGCAATGCCCTCGCCCGCCTGCAGCGCTTGCCCGACGGCGTTGCGCACGGTCGGGTGCGATGTGGCGGCCAGGCGCACCGCCTCGGTCATGCCCAGCGGGGTGGCGGCGCTCGCTTGCGCAAACGCCCCCGTTCCGGCGAGCAGGAAGAAAAGGCCCGCGGCGGCGGACGGAAGAAGACGGAAAGCAAACATGCGTAAGAACGTGCGGACAGCGTGTGGACCACAAGGTGTCGACGCCGCAAGCGGCGCCGACGCCCCGGTCGATCAGTGGTGAGACACGAGGCCCATGTGAAGCTCGTCGTCGAGCGAAGGGGCCACGGGCGGTGCGTAGGCCGCGAGCGAGTCGGCCGATGACGCCAGGGCCAGCATCGTTGGCGATGCCTGCGTGCTCGCGGAGGCCGGCGGGAATGCGGCCTGCAGCAGCGCATGCAGCGACTCGGCAGCGCCGAAGCCCTGCAGCATGTCGGACAGCTGGATGCCGCCCCAGGGGCTGTCGCCGACAGGGAAATGCGGCGCGTCCTGCGCTTGCTGCTGCTCGAGCGACACCGTCACTTCGTCGACGCCGGCCAACCCCAGCGAATCGGCCGAGGTGAAAAGCGCTGCCGCCCCCGCAGCACCGGCTGCGGGCGTGTAGTTGACATGCAGCGTCTGGGTGGCCGCGTTGCTCGCATCGCCGTCGCGGTCGACCACTTGGTAGCTGAGCGTCTCGTCGTAGTTCTGCGAGGCGGCGGTCCTCGGTGCCACCTGGTAGCTGAACTCGCCCGAGTCGAAGTCCACGGCCAGCTTGCCGCCCTGCGCGGTGGCGATGGTGATCTGGTGCGTCGCCGCGTCGTAGCTGTAGTCGCTGCCGGCGGCGGGGCCGGTCTTCGTCATCACGCCCGTGCTGCTGTCGAAGGCGTAGGTGGTGCCATCGATGCTCAGTTCGGACACATGGCCGCCGTCGGCGCCGAAGCCCGACGAGCCGCCGAGGCCGCCGGTCAGCAGGTTGCTGACCGTGGGTGGCACGCTGATCGTGCCCTGCAGCACGTCGTTCAGCTGGCTCGTGTCGGTGATGATCTGGCCGTTGGTGTTCGTGTCGGTGTTGCCGTTGTAGGCGATGGGGTCGATGTAGCCCTGCGCTGCAGGCAAGAGGTCGGACCCCAAACCCAGTGCGAACGAGTTGATGTGGTTGTTGGTGAGGAAGGTCTTCCAGATCGCTTCTTCCGCCGCCTGGATGCCGAAGTCGGCCGAGTTGGTGCTGCTGCTGTTCGTCAGCTGCCCGGTGTTGCCGTCCCCCCGCGTTGGCTCGCCGTCCGTGAGGAAGTAGGACACGTTCTGGGCCCCTTCCAACTTGCCAGTGGCCGAGAAGCCGTTCATCGCCGCAGCCAGGGCCGCGTCGTAGTTGGTGCTGCCATTGGCCTGCAGGTTCTGCACCAGCGCCTTGGCTTCGGCCGCCGTCATCCAGGCCTGCTGCGACGCCCCGGTCGTGCTGAAGGTGACGAGCTGCACCCGAACCTCGCCGTAGAGGTCGTAGCCGTCGATCAGGTTCTGGACAGCCTCTTTCGCACGCGACAGCCGCGTCGGCGTCTCCTCGCCCATGCTCCCGGAGAGGTCCAGGACCACCATCAGGTTGGTGTTGATCGGCGCCACGTCGACAGCCTGTTCGCCGCCCACGAGCACTGGCGCATCGTCCTTGACGGGCACATCGAAGCCCACCGGCGCAGCGGCGGTCTGGCCGTCGGTCACATGCGCCTCGAAGTGCAGGTTCGACACGCCCTCACCGTTGCCCGGCAAGTGGTCGATCGGCGCCTTCAGCGTGACGGTGTAGCCCGCCTCGAACTGCCCCGCGCCCGTGGCAGTGACATTGCCCACCGCCACGGTCATCACTTCGGTGGTGACGCCGCCGACGGTGACGCTGCCGGTGAGCGTGTGCGTGCCTGCGTCCCAGGTCCACGACACCGGCTGGCCGCCTGAGGTCACGCCGGCCGGGCCGCTGAGCGACACCGAAAAGTCGCCGGCCGCGCTGTCGGGATCCGCGATGGAGATCTTGCCGGTCGACTGCAGCGACGGCTCTCCCGCAGCCGGAATGCCGCCGGGCAAGCTGCCTTCGGAGACAGCCTCGGGCGCAGTCACGATAGCCGAGGGCGCGTCGTTCACCGGGTTGACGGTCACGTTCACCGTGCTGGTGGTCGTGCCGCCCTGGCCGTCGCTCACCGTGACGGTGAAGCTGTCGGTGCCGTTGAAGTTGGCGCCAGGCGTGTACGTGTAGGTGCCATCGGCGTTGACCGTCACCGTGCCGTGCGACGGGTCGGTGCCCTTGGTGTAGGTGAGCGTGTCGCCATCGACGTCGGTGCCGATCACGCTGCCGCTGAGCGGCGTGTTTTCGTTCGTCGTCTTGTTGTAGTCGGGCGCCGTCGGTGCGTCGTTGATGTTCTGCTCATTGAGAGTGACGGGGATGTTCGTCGTGACCGTGCCGTCGTTCGCGCCGACCACCAGCGCGTGCGCGTTGGCTCCCGCTTCATAGTCGTTGACGAACGCCGCAGCGCCTGCAGCCGTGAGGCTGATCGCGCCCGTGACCGGGTCGATGGCGAAGTAGCCGTTGTCGTTGCCC
>Ga0209282_1000292_pt1 | contig 24689 bp, 15 predicted proteins | sample Mtrugardesep15_FD_187529 | JGI IMG/M metagenome (GOLD analysis project Ga0209282, IMG submission 187529) | Root nodule microbial communities of legume samples collected from California, USA - M. trunc garden sep15 (SPAdes) (version 2) | ecosystem: Host-associated > Plants > Roots > Nodule...
TTAAAAAATTTAATCTTTGGTGAATCCCAATTTCCTTACCCACTCTGCTTCAACTTCTTCCGCCTCTACTTTCATACCTCAAGTTTCATCTATATTCTTCACCCTCCTCTCATTATTCAATACTTATACCCAAGATCAAGTGGTCAATCATTTGAAAGCAATACTTATATTTTGTGTTGGGTTTTATTTTTAATTTTAATTTTCACGAAACCGGAATAATACATTTGAAACCTAGGAAATTGCTACTCTCATCTCATCATATCATGAAATGATCCAGATGTTACAAAAACATAAAATGGAAAAAATTATATATTTCTTTTATAATACAATGTACATACTGTATTCCCTCACTAAAAGTTATCCCTATATTGAGGGGTACAAGATGCCAACATCTCTTCTATTATGTCCACGTCCCATTCCCTTATAAACCCAATATCAACAATACTCACCCATTTGTTAATAGGCTAAATGTAAATTACAAAAATCCACACTGGGGCTACTTGCAAACTAACTGAGAATTTGATCATCTGCCACTAGAAAAAGAATACAGTACAAAATATGCATTCTGCAACAATTTGCAGGTATTTGAACAACATTTGGTGGGGGCCTGATTACAAATCCACAAGGGTTGCATTTCATCATGTCATATATACGCTAGGGAGCCACGGTCAAGGTCAGGCTGTGGTCGACCTCGAGTAGGAGTTGGTGGCCTTTGAATATTAAGCTCCTATAACAAGAACAAGCAAAATATAAGTTCGTATGCTACTTGGCAAATGCATTTTTTCAGTTATTGTTAAACATGGTACAGAGAATCAAGCTTACCTGCATCCATGTCTCGTCCATGACACGCTCAGGAGATGACTCTGGTGACTGAAGGGGTGGGGGTATGGGATGAATTAATTTTGGAACCACAACCAAACCCCTGCCTACCACCAATATAGCTCCCGCATTGTTTGCAGTTCCTAAATAACACACCCAAAATAAGATTGAAATTCTACCACATATGAAAGAGAAAATTAATTATTTTTTTGAATGGCAAATGTGAGTAGTTAGTTTGTTAGATTAATATTTTTACTCATTCGCTCAGGTTTGAACGCAGGTCCCAACACACCCAACCCCTCCTTACATATGAAAGAGAATGAAGATGAGAAATCATGCTTACCACAGTAGTTAGTTGCAGAAAAAAGTGTGATTAATTGTCCTTGGGCAAATCGCTCAAAACCATCCATGACACACTCATGGGCCCTTATGATGAGCTGTAATTTATTTTTCTTACAGAATTCCGTAACACGATCAGGCTGCATAAAATAAGGAAGTTAATAGGTTAATTTTGCATTTTAATAGCAAAAGCTATAAGGCATGTGTGGCTATTGAGTAATATTCAATTCTACAAATGATGTGAAGATAATAAATGAACTTTGAATTGTATTCAGAAACAACTATTGATATTTTACACATAAAATTGTGTAATAATTGTACTGTCGAACTTCTATGCCCTGATCCTTTTTGATCTTGTGGAGGCCACCAAAAACTTTCAATTGATTTCATTTTTGGTTCTCAAGAAGAACATTAATTTGTATCACTACAGAAAACCGTTGGTGGGCATGAAGAGGAGGATGACAAGGATGAGTGGACATTTTCAAGTAACTAAGAACCTAAATTAAATCATTTGAGAGAACTTGTCTAATTGCATGAAAGGCTCATTTTTCCAATGAATGACAGCGTACTTACCCCAAAAGTGACTAGCCCTGGGCCTCTGGCATTTGGTCTCAAGCCCTCCACGCTATCATTTTCTGTGGGATCAGACCTTCAAGTGTATAGATGCCATAAGACAAAAAGAATGCACACATAATACCAACATGAAAAGAAAGAATGAAAAAAAGAAAAAAAAAAGAGGAGGATACCATAAGAGGTCCATTAAAATAATAGATCCTGCATCCATTGTTATGGGCCTTTCAATCTTCTCTATCTGTTCTACTGAATGGATAGATCTTCCAATGCCACCATGCATACAGATAATTTTCTTTTCGATAAGAGCAGCGAGTGGAAGATGGTTAAAAAGTTGATTGAATCTTGTCCACGCCCATATTCCATCATGTTCACCCTACAAGCATCTAGTCAGTTGCAGAATTGATCCTAAAAATTGAATCAAAACAAATGTTTCTGTCTATACCATTCGCTCAATGCACTCTATACGAAAACCAAATAATGCATTTATGTCGGCAGCTTCGTGGTTTCCACGTATCAAGTGAACATTGTCAGGATATTCAATCTGCACAATCAGAAGAACACCAGCAAAAGTCAATTATAAAGAAAATGAAGACCAAATACCATAATAGCTCACAACTTTTTATAGTTAAAAGTAGCTTGCCTTAAGAGCAAGTAGCAAGGTAATGGTTTCCAAGCTGTGTTGTCCTCGATCAACATAATCTCCTAAAAACAGGTAGTCAATATACCTGAAACATCAATTATTTAGCTAATTACAAAATGATCATGTTAAGTAGAACATCAGGAGAACATCGCATTCAACAAATTCTCACAACATTAAATAGTAATAGAAGAACTGTGTTATTTACACAAAACAAACTGAAACATACCAAGGCTGCATTTGGATTGGTTTATAAACGACTTATTTGAACTTATCTATTGACATATGCACTTGTTAGATTGTAGCATTTGAAAATAGAAGGGTGTGAGATGTCTATGAGACGTTTACATCTTATTTCAATAAGCTCTTCAAAATAGCTTATATCTTATAAGAAAACAATTTAACCATGTTTTCTCTTTGATTGTAGAATTAGCTTATACATAAGTGCTTATTCAATCATCACTTGACCAAGTTGTTTATCCAAATGCACCGCTAGTGCTGAAGTAAACAATTGTGTTAAGAAACACATTGCAAATATTAAGTTAAGCCACAGCATCCCCCCTGCATGTTTTACTTCAATTCACAACAAATTGCGAGTAAAAATTTCTAGACATGGTTTTGGATACAAACAATTTTAGATATGTTGAAGAGTTCAAATGCAACAAACCATTCAGAAGTAGTGCATATTGAAATCCACAGATCAAAGGAAAGGAATATTTTCAAAGTCTATCAAATTGTGCTTAACTGTGTTTTAACGGATGAAACCTTAAGTCAACAATAACATCCACATGGTCTCAAGTGTACTAACATAAAATCTTCGTGATGTATCTATAAGATTTTCCAATAATTACTCTTAAAAGAATCTGGTGATCTGCTTGCCAAGGAGTAGTAAATTGAAAAAAAGTTGGATGGTTGACATTTTACAATATGCTAGTCTAAGAATAGCATGTTGGAACTAAATTCTAATTGGCGCAAAGGAATAAAAATCCAGGATTACATAGTGTGAGAGAAATAGAGAAGAGTTGATTGATAATATTAGCATAAGCTATTTTGGCACAAGGAATGTTAATCTACTCATGTATACATATAACAAGCTTACGTGATGTCTCCTGCGGTTGAAGGAAATCCGTATTCATCAAAAAGCCGCATCAAATCACCAAACTGCCCATGAAGATCACCAAATACTTTGACAGGGGCTTTCAGCTGAAGAACAGTTGGTTCATGCATAAATATTTGCTCGGCGGCATAGCAAAGCTCACCCACTTCATAAGAATCCAAGAAGAACCGCCTATTAGCAGGTGCTTTCCAGTTGCGAGGCCTGAGCAAATTTGAAATTATCTGACAAGAAGAGAATGACAACAAATGATTATCTATTGTTCCAATATGATAATTAAATGGGCACACGTGTTAAGCTCCAACAATATAAGGGAAGAAGAATGTGCATCTGATAATGCTTGCCTTTTTATGTAACCCCTGAGGGGATTTCTGCCTGGTGAACTTCTTTGTAGGATATGGCGAATCATTATTTATGGGAAGCATGCGTCTGCTTTCATTTTCAAATTGATCCAGGGACAATTGTCTCACCAATCCACCTAGGTTACCTACAGTCTCTTTAGCAACTACAACCTGTAATAAAAACATTATTAATTTGCGTCCTTGAGAGAAACTTCATCAGTTATAGGCAAGGATTCCAAGTACATACAGCTCTAGGGTGAAGGCGGACATCTCCCTCTGTGTCACTTCCATCTGAAACTGTGTCGGCAGCATGTGAGTTGTCATCTGACACGAATGTTTCATCAGCAGGACTACTTGATATAGCTTGCACAGATTGCCAGACAGCACTGGCGGCCTCGGCTTCAGCAGCTGATGCCTCCCTCAGTTTCTCCAGGGAAACTTTGTCCAAGCTGGTAAAATCAACACATATCAAGCTGTCATAAAATTGAAATATCCCATGCACAAGAATGACAAGCTAGAAGTGTTTAGCTTCTAACGAAAGAAGCAACAGATGACATACCCTGAGCCACCAGATGACGGGATTTCTGGTCCACCATCCAAACTTGGTGTTTTTGCATTATAATTGAAGTTAGACTGATTGTGTTTGGGACTTGTAAGAGGTGAACCCCTCTCATTAATGACAGGCTGCAATGGCGAATTTTCAGCCACTAAGAAATCACCCAGTAGTAGATCTGCACAGGATAACACGGCTTCATTATAATTGGTGAACAATGAAAACCGATTAGAAATATCTGAGAAACAATTCAAGACGAACAAAGATATAAATTTATCAAGACACACAGTCCAAAGTAAAATTAGAGAACTTTAAAACCTATAAATTCCTTAAATAGGAATTATAGTTCCTGCTAGCTAACTGATAGAATAAAACACATTCTTCTAAGTGCATCGTATCAATAGTTCTCCACTACCGGCAACTTTTTTTGCCACTCTTCCCGTCACCCAGATACATTCTCTATCACCCATCTCCTCAACAGACATCACCCACTTGTTTTACTCATCTTCCATATCATGGTCATTCCAGCAAACAAGTATGTTGGACTTTCAACCCATTGACACTACACTCCAATGGATCTAAATGTCAAACTACTACTAGGTTTGGGGAGCCATTAAAAGGTCCTGGAAGATACATATGTCTTGCTACAAACTCAACGATCTTACAATAACCAAACTTGACATTGTTTTTGCTGTAACTTTGGTAAGCTAGTTTCTAAAAGCTGAGGGTTATTTTATCAGAACAAACACAGTGCTGAAATTGCTTGGCATGATCACCGTAAGATATTTTATCTTCATTGCAGGAAACTTAATCTCATGGAGAAGCAAGAAGCAAATCATTGTTGCTGGATCTAATGGAAAAGGCAGAGAGAGTATCATGCAATGGCAACAACATGGCAATTATGTGGCTATAACAATTGCTTCAGCTAGCAGATATGAAGCGCATGAAATTAATTTGTGATAACCAAGCTACCCTACATATTTCCCCAATCCCAATTTTCATGAAAAAGTGAACACGTAGGAATTGTCTTCCTTTTCATGAGAGTGAACGCTCTTCATGGGAAATTACAATTGGTTTTGCCAACTCAAACGATCAATTACCAAATATGTTTGCTAAATCTCTCAGGGAACCTCACATTGAATATACTTGTAACAAGCTTGGATCATATGCTCCATGTGCCGGGCGTGTGTGTGTGTGTGTGAACAAAACAAACTCTCCACTTGTGCATTGTTTCAAAGTTCACATGTGAATCAGGGAGGCATTACGATGCATGGAAAGAAAAAAAAAGGTTATTAATGAATTAGAATAAATTAGAATATGTTGAGAGAAAAATACAGTATAACACCACTTTCAGAAAAATGTGTGAGATTGTCAAAGAAAGCCAACAAAGAAGTGGAACAGCAAATACAATTACACTATTACATTTTCAAAAGGGGGCCAAATAATTTTTCAGCATGAGATGTGATAACCTATTCGATGATCGCTCACCATCAGAGATATCATATGCAAACAAAATTTCCTGCTATGATATGGAAATCAAATGGCTGTATGATTGGACATGGTTAAGAAAATGAACTACACATCTCTGCTTCAATTTAAAAACACAGGACATAATTTGAAAAGTAAATGTGGATTCTGATTAATGCTTGCCGGGAGAGTAGTACACAGAACTAGAGCCGCATGCAGCTGCCAACTAACCAATCAATGTCATTGGATTTGATAAAAAGTCAAAATCAGTACATCAATATGACTGACTGACGGCATTTATCTTGCGAAATGCATAAAAAGAGTCATTTTATTCTTATATCAGCTTAATTGCTTTTGTAATATGCTACATTTGGTTTTTCATGTGAAAGTGAACCCTTATTTCTGTCGTTCATTGTTCATAATGCAGTACGTACCTCCTCTAAGACCACCATAGATATAGACTTGAACACCAACAGCTGCTGCTGCATGGCGACAACGACGCATAAGCTCCAAAGAAGGATCATAATCATGACCTTTGTTTGAGCGCGACGAGGACACAATGCCATTTCTATCCAACCAAACCCCAGCAGCAGTGTCCAATACTGTCAAAACAAGAAAATAATATTTATACATAAATAATAGTCACACACCAGTAGACAAAATAAATAAGACAGCATGGCAAGAAACACGTACAATAAAAAAATTGTAATGGATTATAAATACAAGTTACCTGCAATGGATGGTTCACCTTCGACAGCTCGCCCACCCCTAAGAACACCTCCTGTAACATGTAATCGTGCACCAACAAAAACCTGATAGAATGAATGCCATATTCAATCAAAAAATAAGTGATAGAATAGCTAGAATACATCTCATAATATCAGGATTTTAGCTTAAAATAGCGTGGAAGACAGTGATAAGAGCTTGGCCTTGTAACCTCATGGGAGCACAGAATTCAAATCCCTTGGGTGGAAAGTTGTAAAATGGTCTTTATTGCCGCTTTAATTAATGATAATTTCCCTCTTCCCCAATTTTTTTTAAATAAAAGAGGATCAAAGATGATCTCTACAGAATAGTTTCTATACTACTAGTAATTCATGATTAGCTTCCTTCATTAGGGATTATGAATCAACTATTAATATTAATTAAGCTTGTGCCTAATCATTTGTAACGTCCTTCGCAAATCAATCAATAGATATAATATATATAAAATTATACTAGTATATGTTAAATTAACATTTTCGTCGCTTAAAAATAGTTGATATAAAGAAACTAGAAAATTGATATTTTATTTTTAATAAATTAATTTTATAAAAAATTATTTTAATCTATTTATTATGGCTAAGGAATATTTAAAATTAATCCATCATTCTTTACTTAATCTATTATTAGGCCTTCATGGGTAGCTAGCACTCGGCCCAAACCAATTTTGAACAAAATAGTAAAAAGATAAAGAAAATAAACAGAAAAAACTATAAAAGGGCCCTTTAAGTTTCAGAGATAGGGCTCACTGACAGCATGATAAGATTGAGACTGATGGTAAAAACAAGAGAGACGAAAATGGATACAGTGTGACGGTGATATAGTTATGCTGCAGCCGCACGATACAGCTAGAACCATACCAACTTGACCGCACTACGGATGGCAATTAGAGGAGGAACATGGGGATGCTGATGCTTCGCTGCAGCAGTCGGGATGCATTTGGGGGTATTATGTTACACAACCTGACCTAGAAATGGCATTTTTGGGATTGCAATAATTCCCACGATCTCGCCGATTTAAAATGTTATTTTGCATTCAATCGGACAATTTAGATCACAATCTTGACAACAAAGGTGGGACTGATGACAAGGAAGCATCGAGAGGTAACCAAAATGAGAAAATTCTAGGTGAAAGTTGAAAAGCTGTCGTTTAGCATATTTTTAGGTCTGATTTTTTTTTTATTGAACTTGCTCACTCGAGAGCATAAACTCCTAATTTTGATTGAGTCTGAACGAGTCCACAAGAGTTAAGTAGAGTTTACTCAATAACTAGTCTGTATGCTATTCAACTTGATTTCCGTACCTAAAAATGAATACCCGAACGAGTAATAGCATGTTTGGTTTGGCGCATATGTGTTAAACGTACGTCTCAAAGAGCACTAGACGTGAAAAGAAAGAAGCTAGAAAACATGGCTTCCACGTCAACGCGGTTTCCTGCCGCGATTTCTCACTTTCCAACGCCACACCAAACACAGCATAAACGAGTTAACTCGAAAGTTTGCCAACCAAGGTGTGTCTACGAAAGATAGCTTTAAGTGGGTAGTTATCTCAATAAAAGTGAGACCACTTGATGTTTTTAACCATTAGATAGAAATAAAATGAATTCTTACAATTGGCATCTGTGATTTTATTACAAAAGTGAAAGAGTTTGATCTTGACATCTATATCATGAATGAATGAATAGTCAAAAATAAAGAATCAAATCATGTCACCATTTTAAGTAATAATACTAACAGAGATCCAGAATCTTAGTGATGAGAGAAATCATATAAGAAATTTACTGTTGAAATATTCCACTTACCGATGCATGTTGATACCTAGGTGAAGGGGAAACTCCAGGAGCAAGAGTCCATTCCCACGTTCCATTCCTATGCATGAGCAGTCCATAGGCGTCTGCTTGAGGCTGCAGAGGACAAATACAATAAGTGATATAATATTTTACCAAATAAGCCTCGGATGCAAGATTCATAACAATATGACATCACAAAGTATTCTTTTCTGCTTCAACAAAATTAATTATTACGCAACACACTACAATTTAATTAGACAAACGGGGTGTTATAATCCATGCATGAAAGATTATCACATCATGTTTTCTAAGAGCAACATAATACGATTATCTAATTAACACAGTAAGTACAAGACATACAGTTCCAGAAGAGTCTCTTCCACCACAAAGTAAAAACATTCCATCTGAGCGGGCACTAGCAGTTGCATACCTATAAATTGAGGTAGAATAATGTAAAATGGCAATATACTTGTATAATTAAAAGGTGAAGACAGATAAGGATTCACTTGCCAAAAGGCTAGACAGACTTACATTCTAGCAGAAGGCCTATCACCTTCTGGGTTCAGCTTCTGCCACGCATAAGGCTTTTGAGCCGTATCCAAAGTCCAAGCATCAGACACAACTCGTTTCCCTACCAAATGGTTAAAAAAAAACTATTTGTAATATATCACCAGACGACGTAATATTTCTTCACAACAGTGTACTAAGACATGCACTCAACAACCACACGGATCACGAAAATATGTAGCATAAGACTATACAAGGAAAACAACTTGGAGACATTCCACTGCTAATTTAATAGTGTTAATTTTTTATAAAAATAAAATAAAAAACTGTATCAAAACGAAATGCCGGTACTACGTAATAGCACTGGAGTAAAAAAAAAGTCAAACTATAACCACTGAATTGTTAAAGGATTGTGTTGTGACTATTTATTTAATAGTTTTCCCCCAACTTTCAATCTAGTATGGAAAACCTGGATACGAAAGGCAATTGTATTTAAGGCATTCACAAAATTCAAGTTTATCATTCATGTTTTACTTAACCATTTTGCCTACTCATTAATTAATTTTCCATGAAAGTGACCTTGCTGCAACGGTGAGGTTGTTGCCTTGTGACCAGGAGGTCACGGATTCAAATCCTGAAACAGCCTCTCCGCTTGTCGGGGGTAAGGATGCATATATCTACTCTCCCCAGACCCCACCTAACTACAGCCTTGTGTAGTGGGCCGCAATAACTATTGTTCCGTCCAAAAAGTCGGCCATACATCTAGTCTTTACAACAACTTGTGGCATGTTTGCATAACCGTTACGATCCAATTGCACAGTTTCAAGACAATAAATGTAAAAGTAAAAATTGATTGCGTGTAGCTAATCATACGTTTGTGATGTCTTGAATGATAAGCAAACATCCATTTAATCGTCCAACGCGGTTTCATTAAATAAAATGCGCAAAAAGACAATCAGGTCCAGAATTTCACTCACCATCATTTCCGCTGACGGTAACAAGATACCTCTGAGCAACCAAGTCCATTACATGGCCATAGCGAGGCCCCGGTCCTTGCCCTTGTACAACGACTCTACAATAATTAATTCAAATATTGACTAATGCCACAGTTTTGTCAAAATTCTAGAAGTATGAAAAAGGAAAGATCGAACTCACCTGTGCCATTTGTATTTATCATTGGTCAAGTCAAGCACATAGAGATCATCGGTAGAATGCCCGGCCGGACCTATCCCACCCTACCCAAGCAGAACAAATCAAGCACCAAAGAAACAAATATGTTAAGTCATAACACATTATCAAAACAAACCAACCAAGTAAAAGAGAAAGTATCATCAAAATTTAATCACATAATCACCTGAAAAACAACCATTGTGCCAACGGTGGCTGCGGCATGAGCCGCTCGAGGAGAGGGCGGGTCTCCGGCCGGTTTAATCCTGAACATCATAGCGTAAAACAAACACAGTTACTTGAGTAGCAATTCAATTCAACCAACAACAACAAAAAATGAAGGTGAATTTCAAAATGAATAAACGAACCTAGTCCATTTTTTTGAATCAACATCATAAGCATGAACTGAATTGGTAACTCCAGCTAATCCTACAAACAGAGAAACAAGTTTCAAGCAAAACTCAACAACATAACAAAAAAATGAAAGCAAAATAGAAGATAATTACGAATGCCAGGAGCTGAAGTAGATCCTCCTTCAATGGCAGTGGCGCCACCGAACAGAATTAACCGCGGACCATGCGACTTAGTAGCGGCGACGGCGGTGAGAGTATGACCACAACGAGGACCGGGAGCATCTTCATCAGTATCCCAAAAACTTTCTATGGGTTTATACGTTGGAGCAGGATATAGCCACGGTTTCGAACCCATCGAAAATTGTATTGTTGAAGAACCCTAAGCAATGGTGGTGGACCCGGACCGGAATAGCTCCGGACCCGTTTATATTATATAGTAAACTATAACTGTAACGTTTATTCTTTCTCGATTTAAAATTAAGATGATAAATATAGATCAAGAACTGGAAGTGTATATGAAGTAAGGAGAAGAGTTTTATTTGTTTTTGTTTATGTTGAAATTGGGTTGATAATTATTTTATGTGAATTGTTGAATTTAATAGAATTGGAGTAAGGAAAAGAAGGGAACCTAGTTAGCCACCACTTCTCACAGATGGCCCGCGCAAGTCAAACTACTGTTACAGGTTGTCATGAATCAATGTCAAAACACAACACATCTACAATCACATGCCGGTCACTCACAGTTACAATCATCAGTAACTTTGTCTTGGTGAGTTTAACTCGATTCGATTGATAGGGATAATTTATGATAGGATATATGCATCCTATGATAATTAAATCATTTCATCATTTCATACTTATTAGAAAAAGAGGAATACTAACGACACATTCTAACATACATTTTTCAACATATTATGTTTTATTGGTTAAAATTCTCATGGGTCTCACCAAATCAAAGAGATTGTGTTAGAAAGTGTGTTGCTAGCATTTCTCTTAAAAAAAATTATAAATCAAAAAGAAAGAAAAAAAAATTTTGACAAAAACAAAACGATATTCGTTCATTCAAATCGATAGAGTACATCAGATACAAACATCGCTAAAAACATAAAGGGTGAATCTGTGAACAAACTTACAGCACCCAAGTTAATAGCATACATCGGCAAAATACCTACAAATAATATGATAAAATCTAAGTCACCGAAATACCCAAGCTTCCGGATCTGCAGCGTTGACGCCCAAATCATTAGTTGAATTTGTAATTGACTGATATAGATCAAAAAGAAAGAAATTGTTTTAAATCTCTTTATCAGATATTGGTACATTCGACGACATTATCATCATAAATATAAAGTGGAAGATATTATTGAATTGAAAGTGATTGTGACATTAGTATTATTAATTAAAGTGTATAATTCAAAACTGTAATTAATGTTAGATTGAAAAGTTGTTATGATGAATCATTTATTTTGGGATAATTTTTTATGCAAATGAACCATTTACTGTGGTACGTCGGTTCAAGATGAAAACTGAATCGAACTGAACTATTTGATTTGAACTGAACTAGATTATTTGTAATTCGAACTGAACTGAATTGTTCTAATTCAAATCAAATTGTTTCGAATTGAACTGTGTACCAGTGAAAAAAATATAAAAAACCATACGAAAAAGAATTTTAGAAGGTAAAATTGAAGCGAACTATTTTGAACCAAACCAAATTGTTTCAGTTCAATGTCAAAACTATTTGTAATGATTCGGTTTATTGGTTTGGTTCGATTTTTTTGATTTTTTCCACCCCTAGTGGTACAGATGGAGTAGTTAAGATGATTAATAGAAAATCATGGTGGTTTTTCCAACACAAAGTCAACCAAACCTCAACAAACTAACTCATGAGCGCTTAGATGAGATGACAGGTCTCTTTTAGCTTAACCAAGATCATGTGTTCGAATCCAGCTTTAGGCTTATAACGGCGTTAAAACTCGTATGGAGAGTTTGCCGCTCATTTGAATCCCACAAAGCTCAAAGAATTAGTTTATGCGGTTGCACAAACGAAGGATAACAGGTTTACAAAAAGAAGAAAAAAACAAGAAATTGCAGTATATTTTCAATTCGTATCACACTTATTTACCGAAATTACAATGACTCAAGTGATGATTCTTTAAGTTACAAAGTGTGCTTTTCATAAAATTCTAATGGTATACTAGAGCAACCCAAATAGGTGGGGATACGAGAGCAAACATGCACAATGTAATGTGTATTCAGGGGATGATAAAAAATTGCAAAAATGTATGACACATCCAACTCCTTCTGGAACAGATTCTATCATGCTTGGTTGGTGTTATAGACATCTACAATATGAGATAGATTATTCTCTAACTTGTATATTTTACACCGTGTTACATGTGGTCCTTGTGTTTCGACCTATTTCCTTTTTGTTTGCCAATAATTTGACAAAAAAAAGCTTGCAATGGTTTGTAGTTTCATTATTAGGAAAGTATTAAGATAAAAACAAAAATTAAATACATTGATATTGATTAGCATCGAGATAGTTCAGATGTGTACCACAGAATTGAATTTGTTCGACATTAATAACCTGTTTGCTTTTGATGTTTTTTATTTTCATTTTTACTGATAAATATATATTGGAGAATGCATTGTTGAAAATTTTGAAGCTATTGGCAGTAGAGGTGGCTCTGGTCAGCTGTCTAGTCCAACAGGTTATCACTCGTTCACATTAGAAATGGGAAGTGAACGCCATTCTAGGGAAGGAACTATGCCTCTAGGATTTTAAGGTGTTCGGATCATCTCCTTCGGATTACAAAGGGAGGGATGATAGAGAATAGAGAATTGAAGGGCAGAGAAGAGATAAAAGAATAGAGGATGGAGAGTGAAGGAGATGATCTAGTTCAATTTTGAGTTAGGACATTAAAATAGAAGTTATCTAGTCTACTTCCATATGTTTTTGACTAATAATTTACTCAAATCTTTCTTATAAATAACCACTTAAATAAGAGGATATTTATGTAATTGTCTATTTAAACAAAAAACATTTTTTTGTATATAAAGATAAAGAAAAATAATCACAATCATTTTCACTTTCGTGTCAACATTAGCGTATTCATAATGTGGTACAGAAGATTTTTTCTTTGCATGACAAATGTATTCTAAATTTTTTGAACGGATCCAACTCATTGCGCCTCTTAACTCATTGGGGTCGCCTCCTTTCAGATGGTACTCTCAAACTCAATACTGATGTTAGTTTTCTAGAAAGCTATCACTGCTTGGGTGTTGGTGGTCTTGTTCGTAACTATAATGGAGGTTGGATATTTGGTTTTTCTCACTATGAAGTTGGAGGTGATGCGTCGTTGGCTGAGTTGCGTCCTATCCAGATGAGTCTTGATTTTGTCATAGCAAAGACTATAAGAACATTATTATTGAATGTGATTGCTTAGAAGCGATTGCACTGTTTGGTGCATGTTCTTAGAAAATAAAATACGTGAGATCACATTAAAGATGCTATGCTTCCTGGAATTGTCCCTATTTGACATGAAGTCTCTCATCCTAACAAATAAACTTAAAACTTAATTTCTGTTTTTTTTCTTTTGCCCTGATACTTCGTAAAAAGAAAAAAATAATACCTGCACATGAGATGAAAAAATATCTGCCTTTGTCGTAAAAATATATTTTTATGACAAAGCTTCTTCCAAAAAGAAAAATCAACGTTAATGTTTACACTCTTTTAAAATCAATTTTAGAAAGGTTAAACATGGTTTGACTTTTATCAAAGAAAATGGATTCTAGCTTTGATTTTTATTAGTTTATGTGATTCACTAAAATCAATTCTCAACTTTTCTAGCAAAATAATCTTTCCACAAACAGCCATTTAATTTAATACTTTTTAACATTTATTTATTTTTAAAATTTGGTATTCAACTTAGGAACAAACTAAATGATTAATCACATAGTATAATGGCGGAAGCCTAATAAAATCATAGCAAAGTTTTGTATGGACCAATTTAATATAAAAATTGTTGACACCTAAAACATTCAAACATGAGACGTAGAGAGAAACACACTCGTATTGCATTTTTATGATACTAATAATATAATAAATATAATATACTCATATGATATCTTTAAAAAATATAACAAATAAATATAAAATTTTACTTTTTGAATGACACAAATGTATCAAAGATTATAATTGGATTGAGAAAAAGCGGCTCAAAACGGTGTATTAAATGCACTCTGGTTGAAGGGGGCGTTGGCTTGAGATTATCGTAGTGTCTTGGTTATTGTGGATTGCTCGGTGCAACACACTCGCATAGCCTCCAGGCTGCATAAACGTTACTCTCCTTGTCTGTCTTACTTCATAGCCAAATAGTCCTTCCACACACAGTACACACACCACCTCTCCCCTTTACTTTATTCCCCATTGCATGGCCTATAACCATCAATTATGATCCTTTACTTTATTTTAATTTCTATCTAATATGAATTTAGCTAGCTTTTTATGATTCAATTGCTAGCTTTTTTTTAGGGTTTAATGTGTTGTCTGTAATTGATTAATTTATGTTCTACAATTACCATTCAATATTTGCAGGATCATGGCAAATAGTAATTCAGCTAACAATGTGGAAGAGCCGTCTGTGGAAGTTAATCTGAAAATTGGTAAGGTTTATATTTTTCACTATTGTATATGGTTGTTGAGTAAGATACTATTTGTTTAATACATGATATTGGTGAGTTTTGGTGATACAAGTTTTACATTTTTCAGTATACGTTTGTTGAATTTTGAGTAGGACTATAGTTCTTAATTTATGTTTTAGCTGTAGTTGTGCAAAGTACTATTGTTTGATACATGATACACTAGTGATCTTGGTGTTACAAATTTTATATTTTTCACTGCTGTATATGTCTGCTGAGTTTTGGTATTATTGCAAAAGTTTACTTCCACCGGTCATTACCGTATATAGTCTCACAAGTATATTAGAAGAGATTTCAGTATATTCGAGTTGGAGATGTTTTATACGTAAATACTTGTCATTGTCATTACAATATTAAGTATATATTAGAAGAGATTTTAGCATATACAAAGTGAAGATGGGAAAATGGGGTAATAAATAACTAAAAAATAAAATATCAAATAAACATGATATTATCAAATAAACAATAAAATATCTTATGTTCCTAAAATAATTAAAACAACATGTTTAGAAATCACCTAACGCTGTTTTATTGTTGTGATCTAAAGGGAAAAAGGCGAAGAAGGTAGCAGGGAACTGTGAACTTCCTTGTGATGTGCTTGATATCATCTCCAAAACATTAGATTTTGACGATCTCGTTCGGTTTGCCGTTGTGTGCAAGAATTGGAGGGCTTTTTATTGGAGAAATTTTCGTGAATCGCAAGAACCGTTACTTCTTCAAGTTTCGTATAATCGTGGGGCATCATATTCCTTTATTAGCTTGCCAGAGCAAAAGATTTATTTCTTGAAGATGATGAACTTAAACTGCTATGTCTATGTTACGTCTTCTAGCGGATATTTTATCATGGCAGGATTTAATAATTCGTTTCTACTAATCAATCCATTTACAAGAAGGATAAAGAAGGTAATCCCTCCCTCTACCTTTAAAGTTATTCCTGATTTCTTCATAACCACACCTTGCTTGCTTTTGGCAAATGCTCCAAAGAATTTGTCTTGGTGCTTTCATTCAAAAGTTCTAGGAGATTGCATGTCTACCAATCTCGAAATTGTGGTTGGGTTCCTTATTCGACAATGGAAAATCTTGGGAGGGTTGTTGACTTTATGGTTTTGCATAATATAATATATATTGTCATTGACAAGGCCAACATAGGGGTACTCAACTTGAATTCTGCAGATATTAAATTTCTAAAACTGAAGAGTATTCCCGACATAACTTCCTTGTACCTTAGATTGGTTAACTGTGATGAGCAACTTTTGGTGGTTGATTTATCGAGCAATAAAATGAGGAATGTATACAAGAGAGACTTCTCAACCATGAATTATGTCAAACTGGAAACTTTGGGCAACATTGCATTATTTTATGTTGGGAAGAGAAACTGTTACGCATTGAGCAACCCTAATAGGTGGGGATATGAGAGCAACTCTGTGTATGTCATCAATCTTTCGAGATATACACAATGTAGTGTGTATTCGGAGGATGGTAAAAAATTGCAAAAATGTATTAAGCTTCCGGCTCCTCATGGAACATTTTCTACCATGTTGGATTGGTGTTTTAGACATCTACAATATGAGGTAGATTATTCTCTAGTCGAGTAACTTGCATATTGTACACTATGTTACTTGTCGTCTTTGTGTTAAGTAGGAAAAACTTGCAATGCTTTATAATTTCAATATTAGGAAAGTATTGAGATTGAAGAAAGAATTGAATTCAGATGTGTATCAGAAATGAATGGGTTGGCCATTTGTAGTTTGTTTATTTTTGGTGTTTTAATTTTTACTTTTACGGATAAAAAAATATAAAAAAATGCACTGTGCAAAATTTTGAAGTTAGTAGCAGTAGAGGCGGCTCTGCTAATCATTATAGGGAAGAAAGAAACTCTGCCTCTTGGATTTTGAGTTTGGATTAGGATCAGTGACAACATGATTTGTTTTTACATTTAGATTATAGATTGAATGTTTATGGAAGCTAGCATTTTCTATATTGTCATATCAAATGTACAGATTTTTATTTTTATTTTTTTTTATTTTACGTACTGGGCAGGAGAGTATGATTATTTTAGCTGAGTTCTGTTGGCCCTTATCGTACTATATGTTGCAACTGCTGAAAAATAAACAAATTGGTATTGTAGTTTGGTTTCAATGCTGACTGAAGTTTGGTATTGTCAAGATAGTAGTGTCAAGATAGTAGGCCATAATAGAATACGAGAAAGTTAATGTATGAAGAGTGAATCAAGCATGATTCATAGCATATGAAGTACTAATGCATATACAAACACTGGCCTCGAAACCAATAATAATTTGAGAACATTGAAGTGATTAAATGACACCGAGTGTACTTGCAAAAGTACAATATCGTATTAGGGTTTGTATTGTATTGGTCATGCCTTGAGAAGACTCTCAAGGTTAGTATTTATAGCCCTCTATGGGCCGGGTTTTAGTTTACTTGGACAGTAAGCAACATGGGTTATTTAGGTATTTAGGCGGCTTATGGAGCCTTCTAGAAGCTTTTAAGGCGGCGCTATGCTTTAGGGCGCGCCCTGGGCCTCAGAGCCCTTTTGGAGGCGCTGAGGCCTTCTAAGAGGGTCTAAGAGTCCTTCTGGAGGTCTCTTAGGGTCTTAGGAATATTATGACGGTCCACCGAGCATACCTTAAATTTTGAAGTTTCAATGTTACATAGCCCTAAAACAAGGGATATTGGCATATATGTCTATGTGAAGCAAAGTGTAACATACCAACATTTTAACCTATGTTGTGCATAGTCCAGGCTGCCAACATTTTAATGTGTATACTGAGTTGATTTATTAATTTAGTATCAGTATTATGCAATGGCAACTGAACCTCCCCACTGCCATAACAAAGCTAGTTGAGTTATTTATATATCAGATACACAGATTGATATTTATATATTAGGATAAGACTTGCATAATTCACAACTTCATCTTCTTCTTCTTTATCTGAAATTCACAACTTCATTGATAGACAACATTTCAAGCAAGCTGATATAATAAATGATCAGAAGGTTTCATTGAAACTAACAAAACCTCGCTGAATTTTTTTCTTAAATTTCATTAAATTCCAAATTCTAGAATTGTAATGCATCTTGTTTTAATTGGAGTTATTGGATACTACCAGGCCTTGCTTTGGAATGGAGAAATATTTACCATGTCCTTCTACACCTTTTGCCTTTATCCCTACAAATCATTAAAAATCTCAGTTTTATCCTTTTTCACTACACTTCATTTTTGGATTCAACATGAGTTCACCCTACATTACATTTTCGCCTTTGGTATTAAAAAATGTTTTCTGGTTTAATTTTTTTTTTGGAAACTTTAATTAAGATTTTCTGTTTGAGAAATATTTTTCTCGATAACATTACGCTGGCTTTTTGAAAGTTCTTCATCTCCATAAAAATCATGATTCAAATTTTAAATCTTTAGAAAAATCAAAACCTCTGTTTGCAATCTTTGTTCAAAAAAGATGGGGTGAAGCCGTGAAGGTTCTTGGGTGAGATTTTAAAGTTAGATCATGATTTTGAGTCAAGCGGTTTAGTGGAAATAACAAGATGGAATCTTTCTATTATTGCCATGAAAATGAGAAGGCCATGGCTATCAGTTGTAAGGTTAAGTATGAAACATCCCAATATTATTTATGTTTGTTGATTGAAATGTTCAAATAAGGAACCATTCCTATTACAATGATATTTTTTTATTGCTTTCTTTTTGGATTGGAATATTGGCATATGATCCCCAAAAAAAACACAAATAAATGAAAAACAAAGTAAATTGTTATTTTTGAATTGGTGCCAAGAAAGTTGATAACATTCAATATGAACTATAATTAGTAGTTACTCATCCTCTTGGTGTGCAAAAGCACTTACATATTCGTAATAATATCTTAATTTAAGGCACTAACATATCTGTACAACAAGAAGTATGAGACACAAGAAATGAAAGCGGGAACAAGAAACAACATTCTCTTTGGCATAGTTTGGAAGTTATTGGGTCCTTCTTCAATGATAGGCTCCAACCTTGGAAATTTAGAATAACATTTTTTAGGGGTTATGATGAGAGCAGGAGCCACCTCACCACAATTTTGAATGCCTCTCATTTCAACCTTCACCATCTTCCTTACCATATTATTAATCAATCTTTAATCACAAGTTGTAATGAACCAAATTAACCCTTGTATTTTCCTTGACCTTCTTTTGATCAAAAAACTCAATCAACCTTAAAAAAAGGATGATTAAAGTTGTTGTTTAGGGTTGGCTCAAGGCAAAAGAGAGAAATGTTTAGAGGGAATAGCAAAAATGGAACCATATACTACTATTTATATATTTTGGGGCTGTGAATATTTGGTTGGCAAAGCCATGAGTTTCATTGGTTGAAATTACTGACAACTCATTAATTAGTACTTGAATATGTTTTTGTTTGGATTGAAATAGATTTCACAGCAATCACAACAGCAAAGCATTTTATGACCATTCTATAAGCAGTGTAAAAATAGCAAAATGACGTGTACACTTTGACTTAAGGAAACATTCTAGATTAGGATATTATTAGTATTAAGAAAAAGTGCAAGAGTCACACCCTTTAACACAATCTATCACGGTTTATTAAATTGGATTTATTTTACGCGTCGCCTTTATATATTAGCATTTGATTCACATTGTTTTCGATTCATTAGACAGTTTCCTTTTGTAACAAGGTATCTATAGAACTTAGAATTCTCTACTAGTTAGCCTACAATAGTTAGCTTGTGTATCACTACTTGTATAAATAACCATTGTATTCTCTTTTATAACTAATGAAACGATCACATTTCATTCATATTTTTCAATTCAAAAGAATGATATTGTAAGCCATCATTTTTGTAATTGTGCTTTCAATGGATTGTATTTACATGTAACATTTTATTCTAAAAGAATATTCAAGCAAGCTAATCTTCTACAATCTCATAACAAGTCTAATGTTTGCTTTCTGGTCATTTTAGTCCTGAATGTGAATTGATATTTTAAGACAGTTATAACATTATTTTCAAAATCGGTTTCAATTTTAAGAAAGTTAGTTTAAATGGTTCTAAACTTGTCAAACCAGTTTAGTACTGAATTGAGACTTAATTGAGCAGCATGTGAAGCTTTAAATTTTAGCTTGAGCACAGTTTGATGGTTCATTTGTTTAGTCCTGAATGTGAATTTCAGAATGTAGCATATGACAACAAAAAGTAGCTCTAATATTCTGAGCCAGTTGTGAAACTGTTTTCAAAATCTGATTCAATTATGAAACTTGTTTGCAATTTGTTTAAAACGATTTCTAGAACTAGTTTAAAACTCGTCTGGTTTGAGCTGACTCAACCAGTTTTGGTTCAGAGCCGCTTTTAAAATAAAGGTCTTGTTAACTTGTGAATGACAATTGTTAAGCAATTTAAAAGTAGAAATTTTAAATTGAAAAAAATAATATTTTCACTTTTCAAAAGTTGAATGCACGACTTTTAAGATAAATATTTCTACATTTAGTTCATTAACATGTGCCTCATGTTAGCATTTGCCTTAAAATAACCGTAATTTACAGAAACTTAACAGGTTTGGGTTGATAATACTAAACCTGTTAATTCAAGTTATGTTCAATTTAGGTTGGTTTCAATAGGAACAAGGAACTGCGCCTACTAAGGCATAGAGGAAAGTTACATGTGAATGTTTCCACACAAATGGTATGGTGAAACTCATGCTTTTGACATATGAACATCACTGTCTTGCTATGGCTTTATTCAGGCTTTAGAAGTTCATAATATTAATGCTAAAATTTGATATTTATTAGAATTAGTAAGGCTTCTTGTGTTCCTTGTAAATGTGCTTTGAGTTTGGAATATTCTTATATCATATCTTATTTTCCCTTCCATCATGTGCACGTGTCTTCTGAACTTTCATTAAAATCATGTGTTTAGAGATTTCTCTATGTAATTAATCTTGCTGAGAAAAAAAATGGGATGTTTGCTATGCTTGCAAATCATTCAAGGTCATTGAGTTAAAGATCTTTTGACTCTTGAGTTGCTGCTATGCTATGGCATAGTTAAATCATATTGTTATTGTTTTCTGAAAACTTAGGACTATTTAGACAAGGCATTGAAGAGAAGAAATAGTTTGAATTGATTCCAAAATGGTTATGTTCAAATTGTCTTAGGCTTGGCTGATAATAATTGCTCACACTTAAATTGTAGCACAATGGATCCAGTGTTGGCTTATTCATGAGAAATTTTCTTGAAGCTTCTCTTAAGCTAAACCACCAATATTATATTGATAAAATTCAAATCACTCATTAGTATTGCTTCTGATTCTTGTGTAGCTAAAATCCCTTGAGAAAGTGACATTGGCATTGATGATTCTTTTGTTCTTTCATTCGCTTCGTTTATGAAAGATTCAGTATTGATGAAAGGTGTATGTGTAGCTGGATCATTCCTTTGCTTCATTAGCTTTTTTGACAAAAAAGCAAACCACTTGCTATTATATTTATACAACTAAAACAAGTACTAGATAGTAAGTTACGATTGTTATCTAATTAGTTTAGACCCTTCATCACCAGCTGTCCATTTTCCTTAATAAGTAACCTTTGCTAAAATAGTTTTAAAAGGTTATGTTTCAATATAACATTTATTCTGCATTAGCCTAATTTCAATTTAAATGTGTCTGCAACTTCATTCTCCAAGTTAGGCGTGTAGAAGAAGATACAAAGGAAGGAGGCCTGTAAAGAACTCATTCGTCATGTTAGTTTTTGGGAAAGTTAATATAATCTTTTCATCGAAAGAGAAAATACATTTCTTACCAAGTACACATATATCCAAAACAATATATATATATATATATAATTTTTACGTGACAACATCTGAAATTGAAACAAAATTAAAACAGATTGACTAGATCCTTTAAGATACTGCTGTTGTCCTTAAAAATTGGGTTTCTTGCCTTTGATATTTCAAGATTGTCCTCATCACAGTTTAAGCACATTTGTCTGCATGGCATGTGCTCAGCTGCAGGCTATATTTATTTCTGCTGCGAATTCCTCCATTGGTTATAGTGGTTGGTGTCGAATATGCTTTGGTTCAGCTTTCTTAGAAGTGAAGTGGCTTCTTCAAGATATTTGCTTGGTTTTGGAGGCTTGTGCTAAAGTTTTGTTTACCGACCTTATTCCATCAGTAAGCTTAATCTTCATCATTTACCCTCTTGATCATATTTAAGTTGTTGGGATCAGAGCAGTTTTTGCTTCAGGGGTTCATTTTTTCTGGTTTTCCATGAAGCAGGTTTTGCAGGAATTTAGTGTTAGGGACAATTTTTTTTGTCATTTTTAGCAGGTTGAAGCAGGGGTGTAGCTTATTTTCTTGCTTTGTTTGTTGGGAAGATTAGCTTTTATGTTAGAGGTTTCTTTTGTGACTGGTTTTGCTTTTGTATTATAGAGGACCTTTTATGGTTTAGCTTCTATTACCCTGCTAGGAGCTTTTATGGTTTAGCTTTTATGTTTCTCATGTCTATTAATGAAATGAAATAACCTTGGCTCTTTGATCACATGCATAAAACCTTCCTTATAAATGAAGATTAAAATGAGATCATTCGCAATTCTTATCACCCTAACGCGTGTTCCCAAATGGTGTGAGCTAGACAAGACAGTAAATGTAGAGTAAAACATAAAAGGTTAAATTTTGTAAAAATCTCGTTTGATAGATCTTGTGTGTTATGAAAAATGTAGAAGTGTAGTATTTATACGCAAGCACTAATTTTATTGGCCAAAACAACGTGGCCTACCCAGTTTAGCCTTGCTCGACTAATTACGCGAGTAGTGTTTGATTTCTTTTGTTGATAGAGTATGTGATGCCTCACGTTTGACTTGATCTTCCCTTTCTCGTTTCCTATATCCCCACACATGTGCTACCTTATCAAAACGAGCTTCCGTGCTAATAGTTATTTTTTTTACAAACTTATGTGTTAATAGTTGCTTCCGCTGGTGACGCTACAAACATATAGAATACAACTAAAATGTCAAATTATCAAGTTCCATTAAGCTTCAATTGATTCCCCCACGACCTTATTTGGACCTTAATAGACATGAAAAATATTTACCTAATTTACATTTAGATATATAGCCTTCATTCGGTTGAGTTGAGGAGAACTTGTCTGACACTAAACTCAACCGTTTGACAATTTTAGCTAACATGTTTGTTTTTTTTTAAGTGTAAGTAGATAAAGTAACATTTAACAATATTTAACTTATGAAGTTTTCGGTATTTTTAATTGTACTACAATCGGATTGTATTTGAACACCTTTAGTATCGACTCTCCATAGTTGGGGATCACATAGGTGTAATCTTGAGCACAGTAAAGTTTTATTGAGTAAGTGAAGAATACTACTTGGTCTAAACTTGAGGGAAATCTGGTGAACTCCTTTAATATCGAAGTTTTTCACCCCATTTCTTCGTTCAAAACTTGGAGTCATTGACTTTGAAAAGAAACTATCTTCCCTATCATCATCTACCTGGGTTAGTTTTCATCTCAGAGAGATTATCCATAACAGAAATTTACACATTGAGTTCAAATTTCACATACAATTGGAGAAAGTTATAAACATGATATTAATGTTAAAGACATACATACAATAGTATCAATATTGGAATTGGACATTGGATATTAGATACATATATGTAGATTCTTATTGCCAAAAATAAGTTTTCTCATCCACCTTGGTGTTAGAAACCAGAAATCATACATAGTACAAGCAAAATCAAGCCACAGTAGTAGGCAGTTTCACCTGAAAAAACTGAGCCTCATACAAAACTCATAGGAAACCTAGTATGTGCAACAAAATACAGTACAAATTTACATATGACTATACATGCATACATTATTCAAGCAAATGTCTCAGATTTTTTAGTAGTATAATGAAGAGAAACATGTTTTTGAAAAGAAGCAATTGGAGAAACATGTTGAAAACTTTTAAGATTAGTTTGACAACCACCATGAGCAATCAAAACCAAAGCAACTTGCAAATGTCCAGCTTCAGCAGCACAATGCAAAGGAGTGTAACCAGCATCATCAACACTATCAACCTCAGCACCATGTTCCAACAAAACCTTAACACTCTTTATTCTCCCTTTGAATGAAGCCCAATGTAGTGGGCTCCACCCATTCTGATCTTTACTATTCACTTCCGCTCCTTCCCCTAAACACTTCTTCAGCGCGTGTACATCATCCACACGCGCCGCTCGTAGAAGCGCGTCACCCCAACGTAGTATACCGAACAAGCGCGTGTGCCCACTCTCCGATGCCATTTCAAACGCTGTTTTACCGTTTATCTCTCTTGCGTATTTTACCTCGGAGTTTTGCAGTAAAAACTCAACCGCTTTTAAATGATTTCTGGACGCTGCGTGATGAAGTGGTGTCCACCGTCGAGAATCAACGGCGTTAGCGTTTCCTCCGATTGAAACGAAAAACTCAATTATACTCACGTGACCTTCACTCGCCGCCACGTGAATCGGTGTCATCATTTCTCTGTTCACCAAATTCACATCCAATTCGTTACTGAAAG
>Ga0209282_1000294_pt1 | contig 24597 bp, 14 predicted proteins | sample Mtrugardesep15_FD_187529 | JGI IMG/M metagenome (GOLD analysis project Ga0209282, IMG submission 187529) | Root nodule microbial communities of legume samples collected from California, USA - M. trunc garden sep15 (SPAdes) (version 2) | ecosystem: Host-associated > Plants > Roots > Nodule...
CCAAACACTTTTCTTGAACATTCCTTGCAAAAGGATTCCCATCATTATATTCCTAGGAAAGTTAATCCTGGGAATAAATTTTGTAACCAAGAAACAAACACACCCTATGATTTGGGTGTATGTAAAATTCTGTTTTAATTAACTTAAAGTTTTGCTTTCCAATTTTTGTATTGCATGAAATTCATGGATTTTAGGGATGTCTATCAGTTTCGTATGTGATGTTTTGGGTAATTCTTTTATCAATCCTCAACAAAATTTGATTGGAAATGAATAAATAAAAAATAATAAAGGAGGAGGGAGGTGGTGAGGGTGGAGCATTTCTTCTTGCCTTCAATTGGTGAGAAGATGGAAGATTTTGCCAGAAAAGAGAAGAAGAATAGGATTGGGTGGGACAAGGCATATGTGTTGTTCTTTTTTGTTGTAACCGGTGAGGGACTTAATTGCTCCCTCACCTTAGAATCCACCGTACTAATAATAACAATTCAGTTTAAAAAATTATTCGGTTCAGAATAATAAACTTTGATTTTTCTTAAAATTAACTATGGTTTAGTTCAAAATACAAACAATTCAGTTCAACTCAGTTATTTTAAATTTAACAAACAGTTTAATTCGGTTTGGTTCAGTTTTCACCTTGAACTGAACCATGCCCACCCGTAATGTTGATAAACAAATATAAAAAAGGTAAACCAACGGGTGTAATGGTTAAAGAAACTAAATGTAAGTTTTAAATTGAAAAAGACATTTTTTTAACTTTTAATGAATTGATTATACAACTTTCAATGTAATACATATTATATTTGCTTCCTTAGGCATTGGTTAGCGTTTCTCATATAAAAATTAAGAACACTAAATGTATAATTTTATTTGAAGCATCTCAAATACTAAATATGAATATCACTTCCACTTAGAGTTCAAATATTGATTCGTCGTGCTGAAATTTGGTAAAAACATATTATGGTAGTCTAGGGACATGGGCTTTAATTTCCAACAAGTGGATTCCAATTTATTACTTTCATTATGTGATTTGCATGTCGGAAAAGGATTTTGTTTCGGAGTTTTTGGATGGGAAGAAAATGGAGGGTTTTGAAAGGTGAAAAATATAGAAAAATGGAAGGCTTTAATCTCTTTTTTAATGAAATATTCTCCCTAAAATAGAAGTTAGCCATAAGAATTAGAAAACCTCGAGTCTACTGGACTCAACTGTTAATTTTTTTCTAAAAAATATAACTATTTCTCATTAAAAATGTAGTCAATGATACAACTAACTAAGAGTTGTAGGAAAGATATAATAATTTGTTAAATTGCTGAAATTAATTTGAGTTAAATGAGCAACTACGTACTCTATTTGTATAAAAAAAAACCAAGTACTACTTCATTTGTTTTTCGACACCACAATACTATATTGTGTTGATCATATATTAATTTAAGAGTTATGCTAACAAATATTTTAATAAGGTTGTTTAAGGAATCCATTATAAAAAAAAATTATCTTAAAAATATGAGTTAAACATTTAAAAGTAGTAATTACATAAATTTACATACAAAAATTACGTTGAATAACGTTTCAATGATATTTGTTATCATTTTTCTTTGTTTAATAGAGAGTTATATGATTTGATTGGGTTCTATTTTCACATATGGGGCTTCTGGAACTTTTTCTGCTGGTCAAATTCAACTGCTAAAGAACCGGTTCATAATAAACCATTGAATTGAATGGTCATCATGTAAAAGTGACTATACCACAAGAAGTCGAGAATTTCCTGTTCAAGTTCAACAGCGTTTAATTTAATTTAAAACAAAACAAAAATATCTTGTCTATAAGATGAAAGTCACATTTTTATTTGACCAAGTCTTGTAAAAACTCAACCCTTATTAAACGCAATGCTAGCTAGGTTTTGGTGTGTTCATAAATCATCTTTGGGTTTGTCTAACACGTGAAAGATTACACATAATAAAGTAATTAAAAATGAAAAATATTTATTGAAAAACAACAATTATTTATTAAAAAGATACATATTTATTATTAAATGCAATAAGTTTTAATGCAAACTTACTTATTTAAACTTCTTAATATGTGTAAATTTGCATATGATAGAAAACTCAAAATCTTTTATTTCGAATAAGTTGGTTTCTTTAAAATTATTTATATTTGTTTGGAGGGTGTTTCTTTTTCGATAAATTGCCAACAAATGATTACTTGATTCGACGTGGCATGACTCATTTGGATACTTAAACTGTTCTGGAACACAATGAAACATCTAATCACTTATTCTTATAACATTGTCTCTAGTGCACTGTCTATTGATGCTCATTTTTATACAATTTCGTAATAGTTACTTGTACAATAAAGATGTGTGATGTTGTTTTCATATGATTTGTGTGGTTTGTTGTTAGATTAATTATATAGAAATAATACGGTGTTCGATCATAAGGAGATGACATTTGTGTGCTTGCTTGATAAATGATAACGATTAAAATTAGATGATAACTGGATTACTCATCAACAAAAATGGTGGGAAGGAGTCATTCGTGTTAAGTTGTCATCAACCAAATTCAGTCATTCGTCTTCCACTATTATATTATAGATATAACACACACAAAAAAATGCATGAATTATTTTGATTGATGTCAACTCAACATGACAACTCTATCCCTATTTTATTGATGGGTAAATAGGAATTGAGTATTTCTATAATTTATAAATTTGTATTTAAAACATATTTGAGGATTGCTTTTCTCCTTTTCCATTTTTGCTCATTCCAACCTCCTCGGTACCCAGCGTGAGTTAACTTGCATGTTTATATGTTACATTTTTCCTCTTAAATTATAAATATTTTAGTTTTAGGGTTTATATAAATTTTGATTTTTTTGGTAGAAAATGATTAAATGTTTACATGTAAATGCTATGAAACCTTGTTAGACTAGATTTAAGTTGATTAAGTGTTTAGATGTTTGCATGTTTATGTTTTAGTTTTTGGTTTTAAGGTTTATGTATATTTTGCACTTCAAGTGTTCGATGAAATGTTTGAATGAGTTTTTCATTAATTGTTTTTAATTTCTTAAGACGTAGATCTTAACCAACAAACATTTATCCAGTAGATTCGAACACGATGTTAGCTTTAGTCTACCTCAACGATGGAAAGCCCAATTTGTTCAGGGTTCGGGTTGATGTCACGTTAGTTTATCTGAAGGATCAACTGGATGGAATCAACCAACGAATCAACCACAAAGACACAATGAAGGTGAACGGTGTGTGGTATCGACGTCCATCGATCGACTCAGTCGAGAGATTGCAGTTCATCCAGATGATGCTTAAGAACGACGACGATGCAAGAAACATATTCTCAACATTCGAGTTGGAGGTTTCATTGTTGAGATCTCCTGAAGATATTCTTAAGAGTTTGATTATGTCAGATGAAGGTGTTTAGGCTGTATTAAATTGTATTATTATGTTGTGTCGTTATTTTGTTGGAATTAAGTTTAATTCATGGTAGTTTGCTTAAGATGTTTGTGTTAAAGTGTCTCATACTCAGTGTAAAAGTTTGCAAACCTTTTTGAAAACTCGAAAGAATGGATAAAACACACATTGATCTAGTAGAATACAAAAAATATTCTCTTCATTCTTCTGAGTTTCCAAAGAGAATTGCAAAATTTTACACTAATTAAGACACTTTAATGCTAATATTTTTAGCAAACAACTATGAATTTAATTTGAATCCAACAATACAACATCCTTAAGAAAAATGTAGTGTAATGTAACGCAACGCTTCGTTTATTGTCTGATTTGAACAGAGATGAAATTAAAACTAAATAAATTTGTCGTATTCTATTGTTTTGAAGTTGATTTTACATACTTGTGTGTTTTTAGTTATAATTTAGTTTAGAAATGAATGAATTGATCTTTCTAAGAAATGCTTACCATTGGAGAAATGAATGTTTTAAAAAAAAAACGTAGTGCATGATTGGAAATTAAAAAAATGAACATAAGGTATTGTGAATGAATAAATGGTAAATAAATGTAGTATCAGCAATGAATGGTAAATGAATGTAGTAGTAGTCGGGGATAGATATTGTGAAAAATCACATTTAGAGGCTTAAAAAAAGAACACCTCTTTCAAGAAATAATGTGTTGTTAACTTGCCTAACACCGGCGCATGTTAACTAACGTTGGCTACCAACACATGCTAACTTGCGATGGATTTTAAAGTAAGTTATGTCACGCTAGTATCAAGCGTGAGTTAATTTATCGAGCGTGAGTTAACTCACGCTGTAGTTATTTAAGAAAAATCAGGGTGAAAATGATCAAAAACCAAAGTGAGAAAAGCAATTTTCAAAGATATTTTGAGACCGTAAAAATATCATAGTTACGGACATTAATAATGAATCAAGTAGTGTGAACACTCGTAACGTGAGATTAGTCTGAATACTGAATTGATCAATAACGCGGCTTTTGACTTGACAATAAGGCAATGACAACTACTACACAACTATAAAAAAAACAAACACAAGTTCACACATCTCTGAAACCTCAACAAACACAAAAGAGATCCAGAAACTCTAAAATCAAGTTTTAGAGTTCATTAAACAACAACAACAAAAAAATGGCTGGTCTCAGAATCATCATTTTTGTGTCATTAATGGTAGCTATGGTGTTGTTTATGATCAATACTACAGAGGCACAATCAACAGACATCCCTTCTTGTGCTACAAACCTAATTCCATGTGCTGAATACCTTAATTCAACAAAACCACCTAGTTCTTGCTGTGATCCAATAAAAAAAACAGTTGAAACTGAACTCACATGTCTTTGTGACCTCATCGATGCTCCTGGTTTGCTTGAAAGCTTTAACATCAGTACTGCTCAGGCTCTTAACTTGAGTCGTAACTGTGGTGTTACCACTGATCTCTCCACTTGCAAACACAGTATGTAACTAAACTCTATATTTATTTTTTTTAATTGGTAATTTGTGTGACAAATATTTGACTTATTTATTGGTAAATTCTTTTGTATGATTATGTGTCAAAAAATTGAACCAGTTTTCTAGATCTAGTGAGAAAAGGGGAACCAGAAATTGGAGAAATATTTAAGATGAGAATTAAGAGAAGGGATTTGTGTCTTGAATGGATTTGTTTCATTCCGTATCAATTTTCATTTATGTTTTAAGACTTATTTACTATTGCATAGTTTTTTTTATTTTTTATTTCTCCTTGAAAAAATGTTATATTTAGATTTTTTTTATTTTTTAAAATGATATTTTGAAACACAAAATTTTGACAATAAATATGGATAATGCAGTTTAGATATGTGTTTAATTATGTTTAGTGAATACCGTTTATAAATGACAAATATTAACATGTCACTGTAGTGTATTTAGTTTTTTGACCAAAGTATATTTGATTTCTTTTTTTTTGACAATCAAAGTATATTTGATTTCTTAATAAATATTCTAAGAATTTCTTAACATATTTTAGTACCAAGCTAAATACTAGACACTTTCATTGTTAAATAAAGTTTTGGATGCCTAATTGCTAAGAGTGTGGTGGTTAAAAATAATGATGTAGAGTTATTTGTGAACTAATTTAATATTTTTGTTGAAGTGTTAGATTGAAGAGAGTCTTTGCTACACTATAATTAACCATATAATAAAACTGCATTATCATCGTTGATATACTTTTTTTCCATCATTGTGCTAAGATTTTACAGCAAAACGTTGCCATCAGTCTCATAAAAAACATCAAATGTTTGCTGGAGTAATACACGTGAAGGCATTTTTTTTTTTTTTTAGGGAACGTGAGCGCATTAATTTTTATTCATCATACACATTTATTAACTTTATCTTATTTTGTTTGATTAATTTCAGATGGGTCTGCTCCAGCTCCTACTTCCGGCGGGTCCCCACCGGGTAAGAAGCTTCTTCACACCCTCCTCAACTTGATTTTCACTTCTTTCGTTAACTTAACAAAAACTTCAATATCCGCAGTTAAAGCTGACAATAGAATTGCATTCACACTTACATCAATCATGAATGAATAATTTAACGTGAATAGCATCTTGTTAATTCAATATTGATTTGACTTTTCAATCGATCGATAAAAGAATAATATTAATAGTAATCAACTTTTAATTTTGTCTTTGAGCTACTATTATTAGTCTTTCGGTTGCTTTAAAATTTAAGAGAGAGATAATAATAATTTACAGACCAACTTGATCAACTGAAATTAGTGTAAGAAGTAAGAACTACTTATTACTATTAGAATAGAGATCAAATTTGAGAGGGAATGGTAGTTGAGGCTTGAGGGACAAAATTGATGATATATTAAAGAAAAATCTTTTTTGAAAATTTGTTGTGTGAAAATATCAAAAACGAAATAATTCTACTGATGTTTTTACCTTGATAAAATAGAATAAGATTAAAAAACTATAAACTTTAGACGGTGGGCTAATAAAATTTGAACCCTCTTTTCGACGTGCATATATGAACCCTTGCCATACACAAGAAGATATTTGCCCCTTAGAATGATACTTTGCCCCTTAGAATTAGAAAAAGACAAAAAACAATCCAAATTTTGAATTTCATAATCAAATAAGATTTCAATATGGTAAAGTATTATTTATGAAAACCATAAACTTTAGATTATGCATTGAACCAATGCCGACATTGTTGGATTAGATAACTTCTTTTAAAAATATATCAATTGTATGTGTGAGTTTCAAGTAATGTTTGTCTCTTTGTTTAAAAAAAAATATACACATACACTTAATTCCATTTTACTGTTTTTTATTGTACCAAAAAATAAAATCTCATCACTATACTGTTTTGTTTCTTCTGTGCCAAGTCAATTTGTGCCTACGAACTACACATGTATGATCAATTTCCTTGTGAAGTAATTCTAATCATGTATCATAAATCGTTGAAGCTACCAATTGCAATTGCAAGTTATTATTGCAATTTCTAACCTCACAAACTTGCAATTCACCTTGCAGCTACAGGTGGTGATAAAGCAGCTGCAGGAAGAGTCTCATTCACTGGATTCTCTTTTATACTCTTATTGGCATCCATGATGTTCAATTAGAAAAGTGGCTCTTTACCCTTCTTAAACCTCTACTGTATTTATTTAATTTATCTATCTATGTAATTTCATACATTGATTGGCTACTGAGCTATTTGATGAGAGTGCGTTTACTTTTCCTCTTCGATTATTTTTAGTGAACTCTGATTCAATTTGGGTAAAAAATTCTTATTTAGTGAAAGTGCGTTACTCTTGAGTTGATAAATCTATTTGTGGTGCTTTTGATAGCACCGTTTATATATGATATGATGTGGATTCTCGTTCTTATTGGTGTTGTTATTAATTTATTATTACCACAAACTATTCTTGAATTTTCTTTTAGGCCTAATAGATGAACTACTGAAACGGTGTGAATTTGTTTAAATTATTTCAAGATGAGTTGGCAAACGCATACAAAATTGAAAACGTCGTAATAATAGAGTGCTTTTTATTAGAGGAATAATAGGGTGCTTGATGAAAACAAAAAACCAATATAATTTGTATTTGAAAGACAATGGAATGCTTGGTGTGAAAGAAGTAAAGGAAATAGTGGGCAACGTAACATCCTCTAAGTAAAATACGAAAGAAATGGATTTATCAAAAAAAGAAAAACAATGCTATATGTTTCGAAATCTGTTTTGTTACTACAACGATTCTTCCCCTTTCCATTCAATTATGATTTTACATTACACTCTCTCGGAATCACGACTTTTAGCCGTATATATATCTTAATTGTAGCATGACTTAAAATAAGGTGGTATTTCACATGGAAAAGGCCGTATATATATCTTAATGTGTATACAGCAATTTTCATTGTGTGTGGAATGGATTGAAATAAAATTGGGAGAGTTTAAGTAGCGTTTTATGTACACATGGTGAATGGCCATTGGATGTGTTCTCTCATAGCCATAAATTGTCATTCTATTGCTAGCCCCACTTCCATTTATTTGTACCAAAATAATTTAAAATCAATAAAAAATATATTTAATTTTTTATAAAACTCATAGAATAATAACAAGAATGGAGAGAAAGAGAAGTAGATAGAACAGAGAGAAATATTATTTTGTGGTGTACTCGAAAATGTATAAATGAGTTCTATTTATAGAAAATTGATGTTCACATGTAATAAGGCTGAAAAAACACATGTAAATGATCAAAATGTCCCTCGGTACTTAACTACCGCCGGTTCCTATTAATTGGCAATTAAGTGCCCCCGGTTTTGAAATCCTCGGCACTTAACCGTCGATGCGTTGTTCCATCAGCTGATAACAGCCAGCTACTCCCCCTACTCACTATTTCATCATCAACTTTCATTCCTCTTCTATCAAAACCCCCAAATTGAATATATTTTTTTCATCCAATCTTGCTTCAAAATCAATGAAGCATCAATCCTAGGAGGTATCAACACACTTTTGACGTAAAAAAACAGGTATTGTTGCGTTTAATTCATTTATTTTTTGCTATTTTTTGGGTATTTAGCTGTCAGTTTTCGTAAAACACTGACAAAATCTGGATAGTGGACCGTCACTGTCACTTTTGGGAGCGTGTTGATTCCCAAAATTCGGATAGTCAACCGTCCCCGTCACCAACAACGTCATCATTTCTTAAAAGGAAAGGTGCTTGTCTTGATAAATCATCACGTTCCCCACTTCCACCCCTACTCGGTTTCCAAAGTCTACTCCGCTTCCAAAGTCTATTCTGATTCCAAAGCCTATTCTGGTTCCAACGTCTATTCTGGTTTTGAGCCCTTTTGATTATATATCAAAGTTCATAGTTTCATTTATTGAAAAAGTGGTGGATGTTATAGGCGATGGACACTATGGATTTCGGGCTATAGCTGAGTTTTTGGGATTGACCAAATAAAGTGATATCATGATTTGTAGACATCTTATTCAAGAGTTGAAACATCATAGAAATGATTATGTGGGGGTATATTTGGGTGAGGATCGTTATAACTATATTTTAAATAGCTTACATCCTCCAAAAAATAGTGGTGGTATTGCACTTGTTGATAAGTGGTTGACGTTTCTAGACATGGGACACATCGTTGCAAATTATTACAATAGGTGTGTGGTCTCGTTGACAAATCATGAAATTGGAACTTCGGAATCTTTTTTCCCACTAAGAGAGCTACCATCGGCTAAGCAAAAAAACCCCATCATGTGCTTTGGCTTAATTCTCAATCATTTTGTGCTTCATTTTTTGAAAGATGGTTGTCCACTACCTCCATCATCTACAGAGTGGAACAATCATAGAAGTATTGATGCATCGACTTGGGAATTTGAGTATTTGGATCAACATGCTAGGTTCCGAGACCAAAAGTAGTGATTGAAAATTTTATAGGGACTAAAAGTTGAAGATATTTTTTAGAGGGACTAAAACGAAAAGTTGGTATATTTATAGGGATCAAAAACATATTTAACCCAATAATTAATTAGGTGGATATTTGTATAATATAATGACGAAACCACAATCTCATTTTCCCTTCCATCATGTTTCGCGTGCGACTGCCCATGAGGAGCAGCAGCCGCACGATTGCCTTCAACAGACCGACGTGACGTCCTTGAGGAAGACCGCCACCGAGAGTTCCCTCCTCCACCTGGGGATCGACGCGAAACCCTAGAACCATCCCTGTCGAATGCTGCCATCCGCGAACCTGTGCTAACCCTTGACCTAGACCACCGAATTCCAATGCCAGTCGAACCTCCATGTCGCTTGCTCTTCCGCTGTCTGTCCTGACCTCGATCCTCCTGTCGCAACGCTTTCCTACGTCGCGGTCTCACATCCTGCCAATCATCCTCATCCCTCCCCGTTGCCAATGGCCATCGCCTCTCTCTAGCTCTCATGTTTCTTTTTGAACTGTTAAAAAATAAATGAGAAGTTTGAATTCAATTTCAGACCAAGACATCACTTGCCTTTCGATTGAACTTTAAATTATTAGATCATTTTCTCTGAAATTAAATAATAAAAAAGGTCTTGTTAACGACTGCATTAAAGACACTCTTTAAGGTTTCCTAATTAAGAAATTATTTCTTAAAAAAGTTTAACACTTCAATTTTTGATATATTAAATGCACAATCTTTTATAATTTTTTTTAAAATCTTTAAAAAGTGTCATTAAAACACTTGTTAACCTTTCCCTAATAAAAAAGTGGTATGATGCTCCATGAATCATGATGGATTTGGATTTTTTTGTTAAAAAAGAGAAAAAGAAAACTGTGGATTTATCTAGAAGAAAAAAGAAAAAAAAAATATTAGGGAAAGAAAAGCACCTACCCCCAAAAATGCATCTTCTCTGTTCAAGTATAAACAAACACAAATAAATTCCACTAAAATGGCATTTCTAAGGTCAATAACATCAACTGCAAGTGCTTTTGCAACCTTAGCTTTTTCTTCTTCTTTCTCTCACACTCACCATTCTCCAAACACTGCCTTATATTCCAATCCCAAATCCAATAACTCCTCCCGCCTCGTCAAAACATTCGCTTCCTCTCCTTCACCTCTCTTAATGGACCATAATCTTTCTTCTCAGGTAACTTAATTGTTCATTATTCCTCTCTAATTTCACTCTTAATTACTTAATTACCGCCTCTAATCGTTTTTTATTTCATTTTCTTTCTTTCAGACACACACCGATCATGATGTGTTGCCTGAGTTACTGGTTAGTTTTAATTAATTCATTCTAATTCTAATTTCATTTTCTTTTTTAGGTTGTTTAGCTATGGTAGAATAAAATACTTAGTTAATATATAATTGTTTGATTTTTTGTTGTTGTTGTTAATTTGATGTTATAGACAGAGTATATGGTGGATATGACATGCGAAGGTTGTGTTAATGCAGTCAAGAATAAGCTGCAAACAATTCATGGTAAGTGTTTTGTTTTAGTTTAAGTGCTTATACCTGCTTATGTGATATCATTTAAGTTATTAGGCCTTGTTTGGATTATCAGTTTAACTTGCATCTTATAGTGTAAGCTCATGTGAGCCTGTTTGGATTAGCTTATTTTAGAGCTTATGCAAAACAACTTATGCAAATAAATATGCTTTTATGTTATTATTTATAAGTTTGTTAATGTAGTTTATGAAAAAACAGCTTATGAAGGTATGATTTTCGTTAGTGAGAACTTATGAATTAAGATAAAAACTTATTTATTTGCATAAGCTCTTTTTCATAAGCTCAATCCAAACGGGGATGTCTTAAATTATATCTTGGAAAAAATAAAGTTAAATTGTTTTCGTATAAGAAATAAGCTGTTTTCGTAAGCTATCTTGGAAAGCTTGTGGAAATAAGCTGAAACAGCTTATGAATATGTCGTAAGTTGTATGTGCATATGATAGTAGATAAGCTCAATTAAGCCGATACAAATGGACCCATTTTCTGCTTTCAGCGTACTTGGGAGCATTAAGAAACATTGATCTCAATTGGATTTATTTGATTTGATCCAGAAACCATGTCTATTGATTCAAAGCGAGTGTGATTTTGAGGGGATTTCTTCACTTAACCAATTATTTTAATTTTTAGATAATATATAATTCCAATGTATAACAATAAGACTAGTTTGTAAGATCGCTGAGATTTTCATATTTGTGTTTTGTCATTCTTGTGCTCTCATTTTTTTTATAGGAATCAAGAATGTGGAGGTGGATTTGAGCAATCAGGTTGTTAGGATTCTTGGTTCAACACCGGTAAAAACCATGAGTGAAGCTTTGGAGCAGACCGGTAGAAAAGCTCGATTAATTGGACAAGGAGTGCCAGAAGGTTCACCTTTTTTTTTTTTTTTTTTTTTTTTTTGTTGCTTTATCATGATTTCTGGTTGCAATTTTTATGATAGGAATCTTACTTTTATAGGTGAATTTTGAGTATGGCCTTTTGTGTTAATTGGCTTGTTGGCTTGCTCATGAGATCGTAATATCTGCCAAATTGAAGGTTAGGACAATAGTTTAGGTGGTAGAAACCAAATGATCCTGTGATCAATCAACATTAATATAGCATAAACAAGAAGAAGAAATGGATGGTAATTTAGGAAAAGAGGGTGCTTAATTGATAGTAACGATAATAGTAGTAGAGGGTTTCTCTAACTACTCACAACTTGGAGAGTAATCCTACTTTGTATTTTATACGCTAAAACTTATTCTGTCATACTCTAAAACTTCTAAGAATTCTCCTTTGTATACAAATAAAGAGAACATTCTATATTTAACCCTAATGGGCCTCTTATTATTTAATCCTAATGGACCACTTACTAATAATCTACTTAAACCTAATGAACCACCTACTAATTACTTAAAACACCCTCTCATATTGGATCCTAACATTAGGGCTGGCCTCAGATAGGTTAATTCTTAAATTTAATTTATTTGGATGACAATTGGAGTATAATATTGGCAGGTGTGATATATTAGTCCGTTCACTATGGCCACGGTCTCACTGATGCATATCTTGTATAAAATATTATTTTTAAATTGAGTTTGTACTTTATACGCTCCTTAAGCAGCATCTCTGCACAATATTCATTTTCCCAGCATCCTTTTGTGTATGTCACAGAGAAATTCCTTTAGTGATCCACATTATCAATGGACATGTTTTCTTTTAGGTCAGAAGATTGAGCATTTTTCTTTAGCGTTTAACAACGGTTTATACTATCATGACGGAACATCAAATAGATCACATTGTACCTGTCATTAACATCGAAAGTATTGTTTTTCAAAAAAAAAAACATTGAAAGTATTGCTGGTGCTACATTATCATCAAACCTAGGTTTCTATTTCATTCTTAGCTTATTGGTTTCAATTTCATTGTCTTAACAAACACAATATACCCATCAGAGGCTATTACACCTAGGTTCAACAGTTTTTGAATAAAAAGAAGCACAATGAGGTTCTTTTTTGCTTTGACTGCAGTAGATGCTAGAGGATTTATCAATTTGGGTTCTCCTGTAAATATCTGTTTAGTTGCATGATGTGTCTTGATTTTGTTGCATTTATTTATTGTTGTAGCACTCGTCAAGCAACTTAAATTTAATTAATTGTTTTCATGGTTTCGGACGTCTTATACGCTTATCAACTTATCAGTACTGATTTCACCGAATTTTTCTTTTGCTTTACAGACTTCTTAATATCAGCGGCTGTCTCTGAATTCAAAGGTCCGGAAATTTTTGGTGTTGTTCGCCTGGCTCAAGTAAATATGGAACTGGCTAGAATTGAAGCAAACTTCAGTGGGCTGTCACCAGGAAAGCATTCTTGGTCTATTAATGAGTTTGGTGACCTGACTAGAGGTGCAGCAAGCACCGGTGAAGTGTTCAATTCGTCAAACGAGGAAAACACTAAAGAGGTTTGCTTTTCTATACCTTCTAGATGACTTTTGTTTTACCGTAAAAAAATTCTTTTAAGGATTAGTGACTGCTATAAATGTTATTTATTAACATTAAAATGGGTAGGAGATGTATAAAATTGCAGAGAATGAAACTTTTATAATTCATGAAGGATATTATGAAAGTTTCTTATGATGTATCTAAATTTTAAGCTTCCAATTTTGTTGAGTTGGATGGATTTGATTTGAGTTTTAATGGTTAAAATCGATATTTTGGCATTTATTAGTAGTTTATTAACCTTTTCTAAGTAAGGGTGATAAAGTTAGTGATACAAAATCAATTCAAAATCTATTTTCTAAAATTAGTTTAAAATTTAAGAGCTAGTGCATAAGTTATCGTTAACAATTTCAAACGCAACTTAAGGAGGTTGCTTGATTGGATCTTCAGCCACTTGGTGACCTGGGAACACTAGATGCGAACGAAAAGGGTGAGGCCTTCTACACTGGGGTCAAAGAAAAGCTTAAAGTAGCTGATCTTATTGGACGAGCTGTTGTGGTATATGCAACTGAAGAAAAATCAAAACATGGTATAGCTGCTGCAGTGGTTGCTAGAAGTGCAGGTGTTGGCGAAAACTACAAAAAACTCTGTACTTGTGATGGCACCACCATATGGGAGGCAAGTGACGCAGATTTTGTTCCTAGCAAGTTCTGATGAATTAATTTACGGAAAGCAGAACATTGTAATTTATTTGTCTTACTGTGGCTCTCCAGCTTTTCAAATTTGGAGAAGCTCTTGTATTTGTATACCATTTTGAAAATAATGTGTCTGTATGTCATACTTGTTACATAAATTATAGTTATTTTTTGGACTGCATGCTATTTAAGATAGCTCATTCAGCTCCCTCCATTTCTTTACTATTGTTGATGTTTTAGAATTTAGTTGATTCAAAAAAATTTGGCAGTAAGGATACGTATGTGTTGCAACAAAATTCTCTGTAAATAAGAAATTGATCTTTAATATTTCTCAGTTACTTAGGAATTATCTTGACCACATTCCCTGGCTTAACATTTCTTGTGCGCCAGCAGTGAACATATAATATGTTGGAAATTAGTTTTACACCAAATCAAATTTTAATTGCAATTGCTCCAATGCCTTTTTCAAACCCAACTTTGGAAATGACAGTTTTGTTGAGCTCTTTCAAAAGATCTTGATTTATAGAAGTCAATGGTTTGTGCAATCACCGTCAATAAGTTGTGCTTTTGCGAATTTGTTGGTTGTAAAAGATGACATCGCAAATAGTTGTTCCTTCTCTTGATCATCAACAATGATAACATCATCTTGCTGTTTATGAGACTTGCATACCTAGAGACCCAAATGTTGAAAGAACCGTGAGCTATTAGCTATGAAAGCCATCTTTTGATCAACAAATTAACATTATATAAAGTGAAAGGCAATAGTAACTTGTCATATTCACACCATTGTTAAGGACTAACTGCAACAATAACAAGACCTCTTTCGATATGTGGTCTTAGAATTTGGGTTTTTCCAACAAGTTCACACGCTCAACACTATTGATTTGTGAATCATGCAGTGGATAATCTAATCCAATGTTCTAATACTATTTTAAAATTTGAATTATTTTAAATGCATCTCTCACATTCAGCAATATTTTACTTGATGCGTGGACGATATGGTGAGTGAATATTGCAGTTTTTTTCCAATAAGTTATAGAAACCATAAGAAGGACCTAGACACACAACAAATCATCCAGAGCAAAGTCTCTCCAATAATCTCTTCTGTTTTGCCTTTTTGCAAAAAGTCTTTGCTCTGTGTAGCATTACTATTAGGTTGCCAAAGAAGGCAATAACCCTTCTTTCTTTGCCATTTCTAACAGTGCAACAGCCGCCAGAACCTTGCAATCTGCTGTTGTGCGCCAAAGGTTCTTGTATGGTACCACACGCACCTTAATCAGCTCCCCATGTTCACGAAGGCCAGTCTCTTTACCCTGTAGATGTGTGATAATCTCTTTATCAACACGCTTTCTGCACAGAAAGATACTGATCTCTTCGTCACATCCTCCCTAATAACACCGAAAAAGAAAAAGAGTGAGAATAAGAAAAGCAATAAGCACCAATTTTGGCAGCTAAATGTACAATATGAGACTAGTAGTGAGAAAATTTCAACAATTTAATAGTATAACCGTTAAGTATTTTAGTGGTCAATTCATTTGATACAGATGTTACTTAAATCTAGAATGTAAATTTCAATAAATTCATGGGTCAATGAAGATTTATATGCAATTCTGCATGGTTCAGATCAGACTAAAACGACCAGAAGTTTAACTGCATGCTCATTGATTGTTAAATGCAATGTTTAAATGTAAACCAACAATATCAAGATATTAAACTAAACTCATATTTACCATGCAGAAGTATTGAAAAGCATTGCAATGCATAAGACATGATATGATTAGTTTTTTTATTTACAAAAAAAATAAAAAAATACAACTATAAACAGAGCATAGATCATGAAATTCCCAAAAACAAAGAATGCAACGAGGTTCTCATGCAAAAATCTCAGTATATACAGGAGAGGGGAAAACTGTGCTTCCAGTTGAAGAGTCCAGGAAAGCACTGAGGTCAACCATGTCTTCTACATTTAGCTTGATGCCTGTCTCTTCTTCAACCTGTCAAAGTCACAACTTCACAAAGTCATGAATAGTATTGTGAATGTTGTTATTTCAATAATGCAAATAGATATGTTTGTCTTGCAACTAAAAGGCCATTAGTGATGCAAATGAAATATGCATTTTCATACTGCTAGAAAGAGTAAGATAGAAATAGACCTCCCGAACTGCTGTGCCTACAATATCGCCCTTGTCATCGTCCAACATTCCAGCAGGCAATTCCAAAATAATTCTTCCCACAGGAACTCTTGCCTTATAAATACGAATATCCGGCATAAGAATAGGCATGACATGAAATTCCAGATATAATTGGTTTGTTGAACATAAAGAAAATATTGTTATGGTACAATATCATGTAAATATAGTGAATACTATAATATTAGTCCTTTGTATTTATTGTATATCAGTGTGCGCGCAATACACATGGGTTCCATTTACTTAGTTTTTTTCTTTCTCAATATAATATCTAACGAGAGGCAACTCTGGTCCATAAAACTCGGTGGACTCACCATCACACCAGTGAAAATTTATCACTTGATCCTGTTTCTCACCTCAGCCTTTATTTTCCCAACCCTATTTGGCTGCTGCAACTACCCCCGCGTCAATTCTGATCTATGACACCCCATATCTCAAGAGCATTGTCGAGCTCAACTGAACCTTAGTGGGACAGTATTAGCATTAAACTAAAGCTGTATGTGCCTAGATGTGTTGTTTCTTAGTTCGGTGTGTTTTGCACACAACTTAGTATCTGCTGACTGCTGCCCATGGAAGCGAATCAAGGTCACAAGGTGTAACTCTGGCTGCTGTCAGTTGGGCTAAAGTCATCAGCCCCTCCTTGCTTTCCCATTTTCAGGTCTAGAGCCTCTCCTTTTTGAACATACAACGATGTTTCTCCCTCTTCTTCACTAAAAATGCCTTCCAAACCTCATGTGTCCCATCCACCTATGATGATTTCTTGATATAGTTTGAAGAATGTCATCCATCAGGGCTGACTATCACATAAGCTGACTATCACCATTCAACCTTCACAGAGCATATTTTATTTACTTGGTTGTATACCTAGAAAAATGTCATTAAAGGTAGTGATCATCATAGTATTGCTCAGATAAAGAAGCAACTTTATCACCACCACTTACAAACTTGAGATCTGGCACAATGCAATGTTCATATTATAATATCTCTGAGGAAGTAGGTAATGGATATGTTAAGGGAAACATGTTTGATGAATACTAAATCTGTTAACGGTATTATAGATTCTGATGCGAAATTTCTTTGGATCACACAGAGTCACTTTTAGCTCCAGTGTGCTACAAAAGACTAAACACAAACTAAACCATCTCACTGTCACTCTCTCATATGTCTCCTTTATATTTTGTGTGATAAGCCCCATTTTTATTGGCCTAGTGTAATTTGTAACTTAATGTAAAAAAACGCCATGAAAAGGTCTCATCTATAATAAACAAGAGTCACAATAAGTCGTGGCACACTCAAATGTTGATTGGCAGACACAACTACTGCTGGGATACCCACCTCTGAGTATTGTATGTATATTCACTAGGGTAACTTTAATTGCCGGAAAAGCAATAAACAAAATGATGATGCCAAGTCAAGAACAAAATCCTAATATAGAGACAAGAAAACTGCTAGTTGTGAGCTCATATGCCTAACATAGTTATTGCAGGAGCTTCGATTTAAGAAGGTTGTGCAGATTACACTAATTTGAGATAATCAAGTTGTAGGGCATATCGCCCGATGTCTAGTGATTCAAGTGAGGAATAAGCAAACTGAGATAGATTGACAATTCATTATAGAGATCATTTCATCTAAAAACATCATCACTTAGTTTGACAGGGGAGTACTATAAATAATGTACATGTGTTGATACTTGATAGGGTAGTTACGGTAATACAGTAATTTGCAAACATGCTAAGATACATCAATCTTATTTATTGTGATACATATGCAAACACAATAAAGCTCTGTTATGTAGTACACACAGATTCAGTCACACACCTACTCGTTTTTATCTTTCTCAACAAGCATAGAAAGAACATTGCAAGAATCCAACATCTACCTGTTCTGTAAGAACAGCATAAGTCTCACCCTCTGATTCCAAAAGTATCAGCATAGCCACAGCTGGTCCTCTTGCAAATACAATACCTGGAACCTGATCATGATTTACTTTACTATAAAAAGAAAGAAATCAGCATTAGGTGTACTAAACATATATAAATAAACTAATAAATATTTGGTAAGAGACCCAATGTCTATCACATCCTAGGTTCCAAGGATTTTGGATACTAATAAAGATGTTCGCAGGTTTGATACATGTACAATAGAAATCTCAAATCCCTCATGACTTCTTAACAGAAAAGTATGTGTGGGTATGTGATGCCCTTTCAGCATATGGAAATCACGCATCCCAGCATATTATACCCTCTTCATTGGACATTTAAAATTTATGCGTTCGGCAAGGCACCAGACATATTCCTGATTGTACAAAAAGTACGGGAATCCTAAATATGCATGCATGGACTCATATCCAGGATGCCTTAATCTATGCGTTCAACAAGGGACCGGACATTCCTGATTGTACTAAACACGGGAATCCTAAATATTTATGCATCAACTTATCCAGGATCCTTGGAAGGTAACATAAGTAGGTACTGAAGCACAGCAATAACCAAAGAGTTAAGCAGGGTTATACTGAAGCACGGCGGGAAAGAACAATAACTAATTCCACCAGCCAACACCTTTATTTAAGTTAAATAATTGTTTTTTTTAGATAGGCAAATGTTAGTGGTTAGTTTGTTAGGGGATGAACAAAAAAAAGTTAGTAGCAGGGATCAAACTTGGAACCTCCTAGATAGAACTAATTTGGCGCCCCAACCCATACCACTTGGCTACTCCTTTACAAAACTTTTATTTAAATAATGGAGTAATAATAATAACAATAACCATAGTCATAGTTCAAATAATGTTTGGAGAACAGGATAGGCCAATATGTAAAGTGATGTAATTGAGACATGAAAACTCCTCGACAGACTAATAATGAAAATATGTTATGCAAATAATATGCAACCTTGTTCCCTGTTTCTTTGTCAATAATCTCAGCTTTGAACTTGAGAAACCCTATGCGCTTTCCAAACATGTCTACTCCCTGTTTATACCAAAAAAAATTGTTATTATGGTTGTAGAATTCATGAATGAGCAGATCAAGTATACTCTTTTCTTTAAATGGCAAATGTTAGTATGTTAATTGTATGTAGTATTTTCCTCCCTTGCTAGGATTCGATCCTGGATATTTTCTCAGTTAAGTTCTCAGAAGAAAACATCGAAGGAAAATACCAATCTTGACAACATCAAATAGGTCTTCCATGTGTTATAGACTTTGGGTAATGAAATGCTGAGAAAATATCTTTAGTCGACAATATTGGATCATTAGATGCCATAATATCGTGTCACAAATCATATCAAAATTTTGACCACTAATCCATTGTAGTATTTTCATCTCTGCAACAGCAATCTTATTTTATTGCCGAAATTCAGTGATATTTTTTTCATCATAATTTGAACTAGAAGCATTACATTTCTTCATCCTTCACACTTCGGTTCTATGGGTTACATTTTCTTCTACCGCCTTATCGTTGTCTAAAATCTCTATGCAACAGTTTTGTATATCAAATTATTTTCTTAAAGATAGAGATTATAGTATTCTACATTATTATATATATTATAACTGAATAACCTAATGAATCACCTGAATTAAAACTTGTCTCAAAGTCATTGTACCATTGGATAGAATCCCATTCTCTGTTTGCAAATTCTGCAACCACTGCTTGAATAAAGATGAATCAATAGCACTCCTACAATATGAAAAAAATAAATATATACTTTATGAACATGTATGGTTGAATTAACATAATAAAGTTTAGTTTAAAATATATGAATTGAAAAATAAGAATGACCAGAAATCAGAAGAGGAGACACCAGGAGCAGCGAGAATGTGAACGGGTTCGGATTGTTTACTCGGAAGCGTGATGGAGTGAGTCAATGACGGTGACTCGGTCGACGACATTTTGCAGAAGAAAGCGTTGTTGTTGTTGTTCTTCTTCTTGGAAATTAAAGTGGGAGTATGAAGTGGCTTTAGGTTTTTCAATGCAGCAGATATAGTGCGAATTGTCACTGCCATCGAAGAAGCTTAAACTTCTGCGTCACCAACAAGAAGATGAAGAACAAATCATTTTACTAAACCACCCTTTTTAATAGTTTTTTTTTACTATAATTAATAGAGTTAAAAAATGATTGAATGCGGAATGCGATAGATAAATAAAAGCATGTTAGTGAAAAATAATAATAATAAATATTTTTTTATGAAATTTTGATTATGATTAAAATTATAAGTATAAATGTATATGACCTTTCAACTTTTTTTTTTTTTTTAGGAATATTGTTTATAAATCACCTTCAGTTTGTTTTAAACAATTAACCTTGGAGAGATGATGGTAAATAAAAGCCAACATCATCTCATGACCACTCATGAAGCGTGTCAAGGGCATGCATCGCCTCAAGTCATATAAGGTTAATGAAAATGTTGCTCTTATAGATGAATATTGTACATTTGATCAATTAAAGCAAGAAAATCTTGACGCACCCTATCCTTGAGTTATCTCTCTCCTCCTCCCTTCCTGCTATATTCTCTAACTAAGTTGTCACATGGAGGCGGTCCTTATAATCTCTTCAACCATGAAATGGTTATAAAAGCACCAAACTATTTCGGACACTCATCGATCGCAGTATGCTTGGCAATACCAATCAACTTAGTCATTAGTTGAATACCCCATCTCATGTAGTATATTTTCCCCTCGAGTCAACACCTTTCCTTCAATGAGGATGTGTAGAAGACATGACACCTCTTAAACAATGCGATAAGCATAGCACTACTCACATTAGAGAACCTTATACGAAGAAGTGGGAAAAGATCGAAAGCTATAATTGGATTCTAGAACCAGTTCATATGCGCCGGTAATAAAAAGTTAGATATCTTCTTTCCATGTCCAATGACCTTACACATGACTGCGACTTTGAAATGAAAAAGAAAAAAGTTAAATATATATATATATATATATATATAAACCAAAATAAACATTTGAATGATAAGTTACATGATTTCAATGTCATTGAAAATCATGTAAGCAACATGGTTAGCGAATAACGACATCAAAGATAGATCAAAAGACCCCTACAAAAAGCACCAGGTGCTGGTCAGGGATTCGGTGCGTCATGCTGCTTGTCGTCACCATGTGCCTGCTCATGATGCAGCTCAGGATCATAATACTCATCCTGAGTAGGATCATGGTAATGCTTCCCAATAGGATCGTAGTACTGCTCCTATGTCACATAGTGTTGATAATTCTAAATCTAGTAATCCAATATTCTAGAGATCTTAATTTAATTAATACTAAAAAAATAAACTTTAGTGCTTCCTAGACAACATATATTCTTGAAACCACTCTTGTTATGCAGGTAATTCTAAATCTGGTCCCATAATCCTATATTCTAGAGATCAAAAGTGAAAAGACATGATTAAAGGGCAAAGTAAAGCCAAAAGATACAAAGAGAAAAACTAGAAAGCCTGGAAACATAAAACTAGTCATATAACAGAAAAATCAATTGGTGTTACGTGTTAATAAGTACTAACAATTTTACTCAAGAGTGTTTAAATAAGATTGTAAATTCTCTATTTTTAGTTTAATCAAATGTCTTGAATTCAAATTCAATCTTTGAGAATGCAATATTGTTAAAAAAATTTAAAGAAAATTCTTCTTTTCATTTATACGAAGATGACACCGATTCATAAAAATACCAACCATTTCAGGTTGTTCTTTCCTAGTACATCTTATTTATACATCACCTCTCTATTACCAATATATACGCACTCAAAATTTCACTGTTTTACAAGAAATTTAACGTCCTTTAAGGTAATGACATAGGTATTAGTCTTGCCGTCTCTACATCGACAGTATAGTTAAATTCAATCATCAATTAAATAATTACAGTATTTTATTTATTCTCTTTTGAGTTGATAGTAAGCAACCAAATGGCAGAATATTGACTATATTAAATTGTTACTAGAGTCGTCCGTCTCTCATTCACACAGACACTTTGACTCACTGGGATCATACAAAATCACGATTTTGGTGGATCGTAAGATAGGCCTAAAATTTATGAGCAGTGGTCAAAGGTCTTACATGATAAAAAAATCCACACATTCAAACCCAATGGAGAGGTTTTCTCTTTCTAAAATTTTGAATCAAACAACGACTAGAGTTGATTAAACATCTTTGTTCACTTCCTTCGTCACCGAAAAAATAAAACTACACTTAGTTGTTGCACTTCTCCAATTCCAAGACTCAAATCTTCATTGAAAATGATTCAAACTATGTCAGAAGGAAAAAAACTTAATTAAGGTAAGATAATTTGACAGGAAATGCTAACAACATATCTTTTAACACACATTTTTCAATACATTTTCTTTGATTTTAACCGATCAAAAAGAATGTATTAGAAAATGTGTGTTAGAAAGTGTGTTGTTAGCATTCCTCAATTTGACAACAACACCTATTGTATGATAAAAGTAAAACCAATCTTTATGGTATAAGAAATGTAATTAAATGTCTTAGTTTCAGAAAAGAAGTTATACTTCTTTTAAAAAAAAAGTAAAGAAGTTATATTGTTTAATTTTATCTAATTTAAGAATATACGTATATTTTAAAAGGGTTTAAAAATTAATTACACAAATCTTTTTTACACAATTACTATTTAATCAAATCTCACCATGTGACACAACTGTTGTTTAGGCTTTAGTGGCAAGAAGCTCCTTTCAAAGACGTATCCAGAGAATACCGGGTTCGATTTCCAGAAGAAACAACTCTCGGTCAGTGTGCATACGCTTTTAGTGGGTCGGAAACCGGTGAAAAAAAAATCTCACCATGTGACATCGTGCTAAATTTTGCTTGCATGACTTTTTTTACTAAGTTTTACTCCGTTGATATGGTCTTTTTTGTTGGTCTAATAGACTAGTGGCTAGAGCTCACACAATTAATTGTGGAAAAGTGGGGTGTCCGGGGTGGTCCCTGCATATAAAATGCGATATCCCTACCAAGCTCACGGGGATTGTTGATATGGTCTTTCTATTTTAATATAAATACACAATGATGTCAAAAAATTTATAGATGATCAAACCAAAATAAATACAAAATATATAATAAAAAAAGTATAAAATCAGTTGAACAAAAACTTCAAAGGATCGAACCAATGATATAAAGACATACTCATCTCAATCTCTATTATAAGAGAAAACACAAGTTTAAAGTTAATGATGTATATGATATAAATTAAAAAACTATTTATTAAATAAATCCAAAAAATTAAATCATATCTCAAGCAAACCTTCAACTTTACATATACATGCAGGTATGTATTTCCTCTAATCACCATTATAACAATTACTATAAACCACATGTTTCCTCTTAAAAAAAAATTTGGGTTAATTGGTAAAATAAAATAAAGAAATGTAAATTTTTCAACGTAAAAATTAATAAATTTGTTTTTATTTTTTTAATCCTTAACTCAATAAAAAAGAATGAAAGATGAGAAATGAGAGACAGAAAAGTAAGAGAAAGGATAGCATCTAATCCAAGCATTAATAAGGTATCCCACCCATGACTCATCGCCGACACTCAACCTTAACCAAACCATGTGCAAATACCTGACCCTCTCTCTCTTCTAACCTATCTTTTCCAACCCCAAACATGGCCCACCAATGAAGAATAACCCCTGTTTTTATATTCCCATTGTCATCCAACCCCCACAAACCTCCCTTAACCCCAAATCTCAATCCTCACCCTCCAATCATCATCACTATCACCCCCCCACCCAAAAAATAATACTATTAATTAATAACACCACCTTCACACTCCTTCACCAATCTCACCCTCAGATCTGATCAAACCAAAACTATATGTCATAACACCAATTTCTTTCATATTTCAATATTAACTTTTTCTTTTTGCAATGGTGGAAGCACAAACATGGACAACAAGAAGAATGAGCAACCCAAGATTACACACATTAGACACAAACGACCAATTACAATTAGACATACCACAAACACCACCAAGTGACCAAAGAAACAATGGATCCAACATCAACAACAACAACCTTGTTACAACTTCACTTATAATAGCATCATGGTATTTTTCAAACATTGGTGTTCTTCTTTTAAACAAATATCTTTTAAGTTTCTACGGTTACCGTTACCCTATTTTTCTTACAATGCTTCATATGCTATCTTGCGCCGCTTATTCCTACGCCGCCATTAACGTTGTTCAGTTTGTTCCTTATCAACAAATCCACTCTAAGAAACAGTTTCTCAAAATCTTTGCTCTTAGCGCAATTTTCTGCTTCTCAGTTGTTTGTGGAAATACCTCATTGAGATATTTACCTGTTTCTTTTAACCAAGCTATTGGTGCAACCACGCCGTTTTTCAC
>Ga0209282_1000301_pt1 | contig 24430 bp, 9 predicted proteins | sample Mtrugardesep15_FD_187529 | JGI IMG/M metagenome (GOLD analysis project Ga0209282, IMG submission 187529) | Root nodule microbial communities of legume samples collected from California, USA - M. trunc garden sep15 (SPAdes) (version 2) | ecosystem: Host-associated > Plants > Roots > Nodule...
TGCAACAATATAATTTTGTATTCTTTTTATCTTTTTTCTTTGTAATTTTTTTATTATCATTTGATTGTAATATTGTATCTCTAATAATATAATTTGCGTTTATTGATCGACCAATGATCTTACGGGATAAAAATTATTTATTGGTCTTTATTATAGTCGAAAAGACCCGTGCGTCGCACGGGCCAAAAGTCTAGTTATTCTTAAAAGGGATAAAGATAACTCTTATATGGCACAAGTTAAGGAACTTTAAATAGAAATTTTATTTTGGAAATTGTGTCAATTTAATTTTTAAAAAGTAGAAAATCAATGTTTTTCATTAAATATTCTTAACATATGTTAGCATGACCCTTCTCATATATATATATATATATATATATATATATATATATATATATATATATATATATATATATAATGGAAGTTCACTTAATTTGACATTTCTTTGATGAATGTGACACGGATGAGATTAGGGTTGTCAATGTCAATAATTAACTTCGAGCGAGTAGAGACTCCCAAAATGCTCCTTACCACATCCTATTCTCCACTTGGGGAATTTTCCCATCCCCGTGTATTCCCACAATTTTGTTAGACAAATGTCACTATATATATAGTTATTAATATTAGGTACTAAAATTAGTGGCGGGAAATATGTGTGTATGAAAGGTTGATAGAGATGAAAAATTTAGTTAACACTTCTTAAAAAAGTAGTGATATATTGACCACCTTAAGTGGCAACCCTCCATTCTATAACCCAATGTGGCATTTGTTTAGTGGAAGAGAGAGAAAGGGAATGATAAAAGGGAAGAGAGATAAAAAATAATAAAAGGCCACTAACCTTTAATGATATGGTTGAATGTAACAAAGAAAAGTATAGGAAATATGTTACAATATGATCATCATTTAGTTTTCTATCATTACTAATTATTGTCGTGTACATGCAGTTGCTACTGGTTGATGTTGGTGATCCATGTTTACCAAAATTCTGCAATTTACTTTATGTGGAGCTCATTCTTCCATTGTTCAACTCGAATTCTCTGCTTATCTTGCTTCTCAAAATTCATAACAACATGGTTTGTTGAGTTCTTAATTTTATTTAATTTAATCTTTGGCTTATTTAATTTCATGTACACCACTTAATAACTTCAAGTTAGACTTATCAATTCAATGTATTTATGAAATAGATTACACAATGTCGTTTTAAGCATACTCTAAATAATCATGAGGATATATACCTTGATTCTTCACATATATATGATTGCATCTTATGGAAGTCGTTTCATGCATAGTGTCTCTTGTTGGCAGGAACAACTACCCTTACCAATTTTGGCTACACATCCAATTGTTCCTAGTTGTCTTATATCACACCTCACCTTTATTCAATTTAAAGGATATCAAGAATTTCAAGATGAGCTGAAATTTGTTGAGTATGTTTTGCAAAATTCTTCCTTATTTAGCTTATATTCCTTGTGTACATGCACGTCACTTCGTTTTAAAACTCTATTTGGTGGAATTACATAATTCAATACCTTTGATCTAGATATTTTTCCCACAAGTCATAAAAATACATGTATTGAATTAGTGATGATAAATTTGTGTAGCAGCACAAGATAGTAGCGTAGACATGTTATGTAAATTGGCTTATTGAGTTTTCATTTCAAAACTTTTTCTGTTAATCTGAATTATGAAAACATTATGGTAGCACAACAATCTATTATTTGGCATTGTAATACGGAAAGCCAACATTTATGTTTGAAAGACAATAATACTTCCTTCAAGGGAAAGGAACCCAAAAAACTCTGTGATTTGCAGATTTTTCTTAAACTCCCCTTATAGCAACAATAGGGAATTCTTTTCAGCTTAGTATTGCTCTACCAGAGATATAGTCATGGTCATATTAATGTTTGCAACATCTTGAATGTCTTGCGTTACACTTCAGGTAGCTATCGAAGCCATACGTACTCGAAGAATATTTTCAAGTTTATAATAACTATTTATTTGTAGAAAACTTGATCAAGATCCTTGCTTCAGCTATATTTATTCATGTCTGCTGTAGGAAGGTTTGTGAAAAGGAAGCATTATTTAGTAATATTTACATAAACTCGCACACTTAAGCTGTAAAAAAGAATTTAAGAAGAGGTTGCTATGTTTCTATCACAAATACTCAAAATAAGTAAATTGTATTCTTGATATTGCTTTATTGGATGCAGTTGCATTTTTCCCAATAACTACTTCAAGGGGGAAACATAGTTCCAAAAAGCACTGAATCATTTTTTCGAAGCAGCGAAACACAGTTCCTATATCATTCACCACCACATTTTTAGGCTTTACCTGAAACTGAAATGAAATCCCAGAAAAGCACCGAATCAAGAGTACATGGTGGGTGATTAACCATACACTTAATTGCTCACCCTCTAAAAACACTTCCTTGCTCACAAACTCAAATACAAATAATTTGGACGTCCACACATAAGTAAAAAAATTCGAAAGAAGAATAAATTAAATTATATGTATTTTTGTGCGTACCTAATAACGTTACATGCCAAATTTTCAAGGTACTCGAAACCATTTTTATTCTGTGTGATGTTTAATGGATAAAAAACTGTTTTGAAATTTTAGATAAATTGTAGTCATAACAAAAAAAAAATTGAGTTTTGAGTTTGTAAGAGCCAATAATTTCCAACTTGTTCAATAACAATTTTACAATTAAATCCAGTACAACTAAAGTTGTTTTGTCTAGTCATTTATTTTTTAACGTATCAAAAGCATCTTTAAGTTATAAAAAAAGAAGCAAACCTTTAATATAAAAAATGAATTACCAAATAACTATAATATTAATGATTTTATTTTAATAAGAGATGAACGTGTCAACCAGAGTTGATCAAATACATCAACTTTTATTTACTTATTTATCTCTTATAAATATAACTGAAGACAGTATTTGTTAATCTTATTGTTAAAGCAGCCTTAATTAGATCAATCAAAATATTTGCAAAAAAAACATAACCTAAATCCCAATTAAAAAACTGTCAAGTCTGACGATTCTAACTCTCTCTCAACTTTGAAACCCTAGTAAGAGATATAGGGTAACGAAATGAAGAAAAACAAACCTCAAAGAGAAGAAGAAGAATAATAATTCACTACCATATCTAACTCATGAATTGATAGTTCAAGTTCTTCGAAGGTTGCTAATTAAGCCTCTTCTTTATTTCAAATATGTTTGTAAGTCTTGGTTTTCTTATTCTCATTTTGCAATTGATCCAAACTACACCAAAACATAGAATTGGTGCAAGCCATTAGGACCCCAGCTTCAATTGGTTGTAATTGTAATTTTCTAGCCGCCTAATATAATATGCTTGCTGAATTTTTTTCAGAATAATCACATGGAATGGTCCAAAACTTAGCTTTCAGTGATGTCACAACAAATCCTTAATCCCGTATGCATGATCATATGATACATTTATTGAATGAATGTAATTATTAAACATGTACATTAACACTTGTTTTATGCCTATCAATTCTTCATTAATTCTTTTATGCTTTAAACAAATAATTATAAAAGCTTCATTCGAAAAACATAAACGAATTTTCTAAGTGCCTTAGTCGTAGCAATGGATTGATGTGGATATAAACATGCCGGCTGACCCAAGTTAGTTCAATTTTTTCTTCATTTAACTAAAATTCACTTGAGTATGATGGATGAAGAGTTGAAATCAAAATTAGACAGAAAGTTTTGTAATGACGTTGGACTATAAGTAATCAAAAGAGACTTTCTATTCTAAGGCAGGGTTTAACTCCGTCCGTACTTTTCCACAAAAACGTTTAGTGCTTTTCATTTCACATTGTGTACTACATTTTACGTACAAATATCATCAAATTACTTTTTTTACTAGAATGTCTAGATGAGTTTAATCATATGACATATTATATGGTATAGTTTACAAATGCCTTTGAAAAAATAATAAGTTTTGCATTGAAAAGAATAATTTTAAAAAATATATATATTATTACTCAACTTTCGAGATAATATATTTACTTATTTCGGTCTTTATTTATAAGAAAATAAGTTAAAAAAACAAAACCAGCATAATTATTAATTGTTGTAACTCTTTGAATATTTTTACAGATATATCGTTCAAGAAATTTGTCTACTTTACAATATAATAATAAGAATGGAAATAACACCTAAACTGATCAAAATGCTCTTCCATAATTCATCATATGGTCTGAAATTAAGGTTAGCCTTGTCAATTTGCTTTGTCGATTTCACAACTTTTTCCAAATTGCAAATAAGTCAATATACAAAGTCTAACAACAGACACCAATTTGAGATTTGAGGTATACAACCCATTAACTCCACACCAAGCCACAAACAATATTAATCCCATTACTTAAAACCAATTCATTTATTTTTTGGAATATCAAACCAGTTTATTGTTGTTGTTGAAGCAATGAAGTTTGTTATCGGTTAAAATCAGTGGAAAATGAAAGAATATTAGAAAGATGCAAATCTTTATAGTCTACATCTAGCTAATCCATGTTCGGTGATTTGGCATGTTAAATTCCAACTCTAGAAACATTGAATCCTAGTTGAAATTCATCCCACAAGAAACCTAAGAGTTTAGTCAATATTTCTTTGTTGTAACGGTGATGACTCACGTTGTCATGGAGACAAAAGAGAGAAAACCCAGTTTACACACACAAAGAGAGAGAATAACCAACGGTGGAAAAAAGACTTGTCAAAGCGTGAAAGTAGAGAAAAATTACATAAACCTTCAATTGCCAGTAAAACAAATGGGCTCACGAGTGGACGCTTATAAATAAGGTCCATATTAGGGGCTCCCCTCTTATATTATTATTGTATTTATACTCTTTCTTCCATTCTTTCTTTCTATTGTTTTTTCGATAAAAAGAGAAAAAAAAATTATCATAAAAGTTGTTTTAAAACAGTTGTACGAATATTATTCATCTAAACAATTATGACATTAAACGATATTCATGTGTAATTTTATTCATAGCTTATGTGTGACGGGCTTGATGATTAGATCTTGTAAACCCATTGTATATGTAATTTAGAAATCACCTCATGACCTATTAACTCTCTTGTGTTAATCTTATTAATCTTTCATAATATGACAAAACCATTACTTCGTGTGTGTGGCTTTTGAGGAGGTAACAAAATTTGGTAGAATTTATCTGTTCCGATCTAACATTAATTAGATGTCCTATACATGTGGATCATTTCATGTATATGTTTTTTTTCATAAACAAAATTGGCGAAGAGGGAAAAGTTGAGACAAACTAAGTGTGTTAGCAAAAATCCAACCTTATAGTAAAAAATAAATATAAGTAAAGCCATATTTTCATTTTATTTTTAAAGATTTTACAGGTGAAAAGGTGAAACAAAAAACGTGAACTTGTATAAAAAATCTTTATCAATTGAAAAAAAAATGTATATTATAAAAATATGATTTTCAAGATGACCATTGACGACTAATTAATCAGAAGAATTATAAATATGTGCATGTGGACCACATAAAAAATGCAGTATGCAAGCACAACCTAGACTAGGTACATTGACTTCTCTCTCAATCGAAGTCAAGACATGTCTATCTGAGTTGAAGAGCTTAATTAATCCACATTTTCCATTTCCATTCACATTATTGTGGCGGTGATAAGAAGCCTCAGCTAACCTTCCATATTTATATTCAACAGTAGTATTACCTTCATCATTTCAAGTAAATGAAAAAATAAGGAGGCCAAAAGAGGATGAATGAAACTTTTTTCAACACCAAAAGTTTAATTGTCAACAGTACTATATTTTTACCTTTTCTTTTTTAGACCAAATTTACCATTTTTGCTAGAAAACGTGTTTGGTAAAACGTGTTTTCATATAAGAATCAACAAAAATAGAGAGGTAACACTATACGACACAATTTACCATGGTGTTTATGTCTATACTATAGTTTCCTTCACACAAAAAATGTCTATATTATAGTTAAGCGCGTCGCTGATGTGGCTTTGACAAAGTAATTTGAAGATTCGATAATGTATTCATTTCATTTAATTAACTAATTTTTGTTTTTATTATTACTTTAGATGCATATTTATCTATCTGATTCTAAGAAGGTCATCAAGTAGTGTTCAATGTGGCTAGTTGAGTTGCTTTGACAAGTTGACAGCCAAGTACAATTGCTTTTTATGCACACAAAAAAAGATTAATTAGCACATCAAATGTTATAATCTCAAATCCAAAATTAATTATTCTTTAATTTAATTTATAATCAAGTTAACAATAATAATCTTTTTCTACTCGTAAAAGATTAAGCACAAAATTAAAGGAGGTAAAAAAAGGAAGTTGGTTTTAATGTTGTCAAGAAAAAAAAATTAAGATAGGGAAAGTGATTCTGAGCATGGATATATGAATTGATGGTCCAGCTATCTTTTAGCATAATCGGTGATCACGAGTTCAAATTCAACTTTAAAAATGTATTTATTAATCTAAACAATTGTCTGTTGTGGTTCTATTTGGATTGAGTAAATTAGTCTATTGAACAAAATCGATCTCATATTTACATTAAAAAGGATCCATTCATGTTTTTTCATGTTTCAAATCACCACCTTTAATAAATTTCAAAATTATCTTCTCTCTAGGTACGTATTAATCTATGAATTTACGTGGCACGTTTGAGAATGCTCAACAATATATCAAGTATCAACTCAATCCAATGCCAATAATGTTGGAAGACTTAGATAGTATAAATGAGGTTCTAGTTTGATTCAAACTTCACTGTTCTTATTATGCACAAAAAAAATTGAATGGCAACAATAATGGTGGAGTTGCCTCAACAAAAAAAACAATAATGCTGGACTTGTGCTGTACTTTAAATTCAATAGCAATAATAATAATAAGGCATTGCCCCACTCGAGAGCCCACATTTTAAGGTCTGTATGATTTTGTAGCTACTTGCTAGCCTGGGTTCACTCGTGCAACAAAATGACAATATGAGATTATTGGGTTGTCACTGTGACACATTTAATTTAATTTTTTAAATATAATAAATATGTTATGTTAGGTATATGCTATATCAATTTTTCTCTGCCGTTCCCTGTCATTCAGATATCCATCGATTCCATTCATGCGCAATGACATATATATATGCCATCAATGTTGAATTGAATGTTGATAGATAAATAAATAAATAAAATAGCATAACATAAACCGTAGAAATATTATATTATAATATTGTTTTTAGAACAAGATGTACATTTTCTGGGGAAGGTTTATTTTACTTATTGCAGCATCCTTTGAAAATATGATTGGGTCACTACTTAAATCCGGGAAGTTTATTTTTCTAATTGACTATAGGGAAAAAGTAAGCTTCCACGAAGGGTCGGGGAGTTTACTCTGATATCGATGGAAGGAATTTAAAAAAAATGTACTTGAGTTTTTTTTTTAAAATAAAATAGAAAGGAGAATTTTGTTAATTAAAGTGATATAAATAGTCATTTTATAATGACTTGAGAGGATTTAAATACATTGAAGTCTTGAAGTTTGTATAAGGTTAAACACTCATCAGGGAACTAGCATATACTTTAGTTTTCTTCTTTTTTTGGGTAGTTTTACTAATGATTCTGTTTGGACTTAACTCACTTAAGATTATAATTACTGTTACATATAAATATAGGTGATATTTTAACACACAAAAATTCGACAACTTATTGTTTTTTTTGGGAAATTTCGACAACTTTTTAGACAGTGAACCAAATTTAAATAAGGTAATTAAAAATTGTTGTATGTGGACTATTTTTTTCTTCTTCAAATGGATAAATTTTTTAATCACACGCATTGACTTTTTAACTTTCACATTTGTTTATATTTCATTTTAAACTTTGCATATAATAATCATATTTCTTTACATCCTTTTTCTTCTTTTCATTTTCTTTCTTTTTTTTTTCTATTTTATTAAATGGCAAATGCTTTGTTTTAAGCAATTATTACACGGTGAATGCTAACAAGTGTTATAATAACAATACATGTTAAAATAAAATTAAATTTCAATTTTTTTTTTTAAATTGTGTATTCAAATTATTAAAAATTAAAAATTATTTTTTATCGTAAAATATTTCTTATTTTGTAACATGTATCATCATAATACGGTGAGAGTGATGGGAAATGGAACCAAAATGTTATTTTAATCAGATATGTGGTTTAAGAGTGACTCGTTATGCAGTAGGTTCAGATGTTTGTTTGATTTAATTCAGAATTGAGTGATTAAGGAGATCCGTAGAAGTGGCAGCATGAGTTACTAGTTTGGGAGGAGGAAATGATTAAGGAGTGTTGTGTTTTGTTGTTTAGCGTTTTTTTTGTAGAATGATGTGGATGATAATGGGACTAGAGTATTGACCCTGGAATATAATACACACTCAACGGCGTGTACCATATATTGTCAAATGTGGAGCTCGTTGAGCAACCTAATATTTATGACCCTATTTGGAATAAAACTACCCTGTTTAAGGTTTATTTGTTTGTTTTGCGGTTGTTACGTGATCGACAACCAAGGATAATATGCCTAAACGACGAGTTCTTCCTCTGAATTCCAATACGTGCACTACTGGGTGCATGTGGGAGGAAAATGTCAATCATTCTTTTATGGGTCGCGATCACTTTGGGAGTATTTGGTCTCTTGTTCTTCAATAGTTGGGAATTTCTTTAGCTTGTCCGAACAATATCGCCGACTATTTCACCCACACTGCCGAGTTAGGAGGCTACTCTAAAAATGTTTGAGTTTTTCCTCCAATTGATCTGGTTGGCTTGTGTTTAGATAATTTAGAAATGAATAAATTGTTGCATCTTTCAACACAAGAAGTCTTATATGCACCGTTTAATTAATAAAGTGAAGTCGAAAAATGATAATTTAACTTTTGATTTTCACTTTTGATGGCTAAATCCTCTTCAAATTAAGTTTGGGTTTTTGTTACCTAACATTTGAAATAGCTTGGTTATTATTGCTATGACTTCGACTTTATACTATGTCTATCGCATCTCCTTGAATTATACATTTGCACTAATTGTGTTGGTTATGATTTTTTATTGGTATTAATTTATTTCCTTTTGATTTCTTTAAAAAATATATATAAAAGTGCTATTGTGGATAATCTGAAAATTCCACTTTGCAAATGTGAATCTCACTATATGATGGATGTCTTAGGTTCACATCCCAAATAGAAAATGTATATTAAACTAACTATTAACATTTATCATTTAAAAAAAAATATCATTGCATGAAAATACCCATGACAATATTTTTATATAATCACTTTTTTAGAGAGATTTTTATATAGTCACTTAAACAACAAAATAAAAATAATATATATTATGTCATCATATGGATTTATTTTAACTGTTTTGCCTTTTATATTTACAACTTTTACGTATTTTAAAACTACACACAAAAATCAAAATCCATCTAATTTACAATTATAGTTTTCATCTCAGAAACTATTACCACTTTGATTTAATTTAGGTGAAAATGTATTAGTTTCAAATAAGCACAAAATAATTAAGGAAATATCCATAAATTGTTTTTGTCGAAAATGGAGTCTCTCTCTCTATCTCATAGGCATTGGAATGTGGTGTGGAGCCCATTGGGGAACCTCTGCTTAGCTGGCTCCAACCTCTTTTTATGGACCTTGTCTGCCTCACTCCTTCTTCCTTCCTTTGCCTTCCCATTCCCATTCCCATTTCACAAGTAAGATAGTACTAAGTCAAATCCTTTTCCTTTTTTCTTCAACAATAAATTAATACCCAGATCTAATGATTTCACACGCTCTTCATATTTCTCAGATCATCTTTTTCTTCATCCAATAAATTCTTTGGTAAGATCCCTTTTTCTCAATTTTCTTTATTAAAAATCTGATTTTATGGATAATTCTGTGACTTGTATTTGAATTTTCAATGTAAAAATTGGTCAGAGAAAAAAGTGGGATTTGACCTTTCAATTAAAAAGAGAAGAAAAATCATATCTTTGTGTCAACTTTAGCTGCTGTAGATGATCATGATTTTTGTTGCAAAGTAAAAACAAGTCAAAAAGTTTGATTCTTTATCCTTTTATTTATGATTAGAGAATCCAATTTCTGTTTTTGGGTGTACCTTGTTTTTGTTTCTCAGGAAACTTTACTAAGAAGCTTGTTTTTGTGTGTCACATGTTTTTTATTTTGACCATAGTTCATATTTCAGTTTATAATTGAAGTTTTTGAACCATAATTGATTTTTTATATGTACTTGTTTGTTGATGTTGTCGTAGTTTGTGGTGGATCATCATAATCATCATCGTTGTTGTTGTGAGGATTGCAGTGTTGTAGCTATATAGTCAAATTAGTCTTTAGTGAGTGAAAGCTGTAGGTTAGATGTTGAAATTCTTGATGGTTGTTTGGTGAAATGAGGTATGTTATCGGAGTTAGTGAACTTTTTGAAGGCCTGCTTTCGGCCGGGTTCGGATGGATATGCGCGTACAATGTCGGATGCTGGAGGTAAACAAGATGGACTATTGTGGTATAAAGACTCGGGGCAGCACATATGTGGTGATTTTTCGATGGCTGTAGTTCAAGCCAATAACTTGCTGGAAGATCAGAGCCAGATTGAATCTGGTAGTTTGAGTTTGAATGAGTCTGGCCCTCATGGAACCTTTGTCGGTGTCTATGATGGACATGGAGGTCCTGAGACGTCGCGGTTTATCAACAATCACCTATTTCAACATCTCAAGAGTAAGTTGACAATAAAATTAGTCAATTCTTGAAGTTTGTTTAGTTGTTTGTATTAGCATAGAATCTACTTGTTGCTTTGGTGTTTTTTCCTCTGCCTTTTAGAACCAAGAAAATCACTTATCTAGAAAGATTCAAAAAATAGGACTTTGTATTCTGTTGCTTGCTTTTTACTTTGATATCCGAGATAATATCTCCGTCTCATGTAAAACCAGTATATGCCAACAAAAGAATCATTCTTTTATCAGATAAACTGTTAGAGCATAGGTAGGGAGGCTTCATTGAGTTCGAGTTTCAGCTCAATGGTTGGAGTTATGACTAATTGACCAGGAGCATACCATTGAATTAATGGCACAAAAAATAGCAGATATACACTTACTAAGAAAACAGTGGATTTCAGTAACTGTTTAATTGCATGCATTTTGGTCTTAACCCTCGGGTTCCCAAGATAAAAGAGTTTGGCCGAGATAAGTAAAGTCTGGTCAAAGATTGTTCTAGCCAGGATTTGAACTTGTGTTCTCCTGAATTATTCAACATTAACTGAATCTCATCAACCACTTGAGCTCAATCATTTGGTTTGTTTAGTTGTATGTCTATCAACTACAGATTTATCATACACGTGTGTTTTGAATCATTGTTGTTTGCCCGATTACCAAATATGAATTTATATATTCTTTCTCTACTTCAAATTTCAGGATTTACTTCTGAGCAACAATCTATGTCAGTTGATGTAATTCGCAAGGCATTCCAAGCAACAGAAGAGGGGTTTATGTCACTGGTTTCGCAGCTGTGGCCAATTTCACCGCAAATTGCAGCAGTTGGGTCTTGCTGTCTCGTTGGTGTTATTTGTAATGGAACCCTTTATATAGCAAATCTTGGTGATTCCAGGGCTGTTTTGGGAAGATTAGTTAAAGCAACCGGTGAGGTTTTAGCCATGCAATTATCAACAGAGCACAATGCATCAATAGAGTCTATAAGACAGGAGCTTCATTCTATGCACCCTGATGATTCAAATATTGTTGTTTTAAAGCATAATGTTTGGCGTGTGAAGGGAATTATTCAAGTAAGTTACTTTTCTATAAACTGATAGCTATCAGTTGCAACGAATAGCTGATCGTGAGATAGTAACAGATAGTCTCTGATAGCTATATTAATTTTTATCGCAAACAATTATAATATTGGTTAAATTATATGAGAAAAGCCTCAAATTCCCTTTTATTTGTGCACTCGTGTTCTTCATTTCATGAAACTTGGACTGTTGGGCCTTGTAATAAATTTTACAATCTTTTCCCTCAGATTTCTAGATGCATTGGCGATGTATATTTGAAAAAAGCCGAGTTCAATAGAGAACCATTATATGCCAAGTTTCGACTTCCTCAGCCGTTCAAGAGGCCAATACTGAGCTCAGAACCATCAATACTAGTGCATCAGTTGCAGCCTCAAGATCAATTTATTATATTTGCATCTGATGGGCTCTGGGAGCACTTCAGCAATCAAGAAGCAGTTGATATAGTTCAAAACAATCCTCGTGCTGTAAGATACTCATTTCACTTCAACTATAGTTGATAGTATCATAGTTATACCATTATTAGTTAAGATTAAAAAGTATATACTGATTTCTTTTTAGACTGAAAACTTAAGGGTCTGTGTGGTTGAAACGTTTTTATTTGAAAGTACCGGTCATGCTTGAGTGGTGCTTGTAAGATGCTTAGTTATACCATTATTAGTTAAGATTACTCATTTAACTTCAACTATAATAGATAGTATCATAGTTACACCATTATTAGTTAAGATTAAAAAGTATATACACTTCTTGAAAACTTAAAGGTCTGTATGGTTGAAGTAAATGTCTTAACGTTTTTATTGCAAGTATCGGTCATGCTTGAATGGTGTTTGTGTACAAAATTTGTGCGGATAATTTAGGACGCGCCTGTGCCATGATTTATAGAGATCACATTTAATTTGTTAGATGTAATGTTTAATGAGATGAGGTAAGAGTTTAGTGAAAAATGGATTATATGTTTTATGTTATTTGTTTCAGGGAATTGCAAGGAGGATGGTGAAAACTGCACTTAAAGCAGCAGCAAAGAAGAGAGAAATGAGATATTCAGATTTAAATAAAATTGATCGTGGAGTTCGGCGACATTTCCATGATGATATCACTGTGATTGTTGTGTTTCTTGACTCAAATCTTATGAGTAGAGCAAGCACTGTGAAGTTCCCTGGTATTTCTGTTAGAGGAGGTGGTGTTAGCATCCCTCACAACACATTGGCACCTTGTACTACTACAACAGATAATGGTGGTACTTGATCATGTTTAATTTAATTTAATTGGGATCTACACTAGTAGGATTTAGAGTATGTAGAAATATAATTTAAATTGCATATCTTTTGAAGGCATAACAAATTCAACCATCTTTAACAATCTGTCTGAAAGAACTGTGGTGCTTTAATGTCCACTTCATAAACAGGATTTTTGTTTGTGGAGATATCCGATTTATACAAAAGATAGTAATATGATTGAGATGAATACATAGTTGGAACTAAATTGAAATTCATCATGCTTGATTTATTAATCACCATGATGTATAAATATTCACCAATGTGAACATTGATTGATGATTAAAATTTACTCTATTAATATGAACTGTTAAACTCTAAATACAAACTAAGAATAAGAGACTGATTCAAAATAAAACCTATGTCATGTTTTAAATTAAATATTAACAATATAATTAGGAGAATGCTAACAATAGTAAGGTAGTATGTATGTACTATACCCAATATATATTAAAAAAAATTGTATTAATGTGTAACTTCAATTTAAATATCTGTCTATATAATAATTTAGATTTCGATATCAATGTAAAATGTTCAATCTCTTAATTATTTTTTTAATAATAGAACTAAAACTGTTCTTCATTAAATATAAACAAAGGAGTTTCACCTGATATCAAAAGCGATTGGGAGTGTCCTTGAATTCATAAATAGTATATATTATAAAGCTTCAATGTCCAATTCCATAGAAGTTTGATCATTGCCACTTCAACTAGTCTAAACAATCAACAAATGCTATTTTTTTAAAAGTAATTTAGAGTTAAACTAAGAGGGGCATGGAGCAGATGTTAGATTAAATATTTGGTAGAGTGGGACCTTTTCATTAGGTCAAAAAATGCTCTTACGTAAGAATTTTGCTTTTTTAGGCTGCAAAGTGGTTCGGTTTATACTCTTAAACGATTTATGTTTATAAGTCCTTCGAAAGATATCTTATGAATATTATTTTATAGGCTTAAAGAGCAAATATGAGGTGAAAAGAGTAGTCCTCGTTATGTAAAGAGTTGTGTTTGTTATAAAAACTATTCACGGGTCTTGGTTAGGCAGCTTAAAATTCAAACAATCCAGAACTAACATAGCTAAGCGTATATCAATCTTCTATTGTGTCTATCCAAAAGAAACACAATTGGTTTTTTTAAGGATGTTACAGTAGAAATGAAAAAGAAAAAAAAAATTAAATTGAAAATCTACCCTTAAAATTGATGTTTTCTATACACCAATGGTGTGAAGCTATTAGGCAGCACTTAGGTCTCATTGGGGCGCATACGATTCAATCAGATCATGTTATGATGTATCTTTTGCTATGTTGTTTTTAAAATGTCTCTACAAATATTCATATGGTGAGATTTTGTTGGATACATATGTAATTTCTTTATTTTTTTACTCTAATGTCATATACAAAAATTCAATTCATGAAAGAAATATAAGGATGATTCTACTAAACTACTCATGAAATATTGACGTATTTTCATTTTTCAATATCATGAATACATAATAGAAAATTGATTTAAAATTATGTATATAATAATATTAATGAGAGGATACAAATAAAAAAATCAATTAAAACTATTTTAAAAATGAGAATGACACTCTTTTAAAGATATTTTTGTTTGTATAGATGGGGTTGTTATTGTGGAACACATAGAATAATATTTTTTCTTGGAAAATCGATGTTTTCTCAATACGTTAAATTTCGTTGCTAAACCGGGTTATACAGCTAGTATATAGCTTCACAAGCTTAACGTACCCCCACCGTCTAGAAAATTGTTCTCATTTGGTTTGCAGAAAACAATTTATATGTTACTTCATCCCTCTTACAATAGATGATTTATTTGAAAACGTACAATTTTGATCTAACTAATTTTGATCATATTTTTTTACTAATATATAAAAATAAATAATATCATATAAGATGTCGTTAGATTCGTCCCGATGAGTATTTTTAAAATATCAAATTTTCATAATTTTTTCAAATATATTATTCAAGATATTTAAGCTCAAATTATGTATTGGTATGCGTAATAGGGTCAACTGTGTCATACGGAGGGAGTACCTTTTTAGTTTTGGGTTTTATAAACAAATGCTCTAATGATAGCCCTATGTCCCAACATATAAGTAAAAATTGGTTAACAAAAGTTAATGTATTTGATTCAAAATTTGTACTAAATATATTAACTTATGACGACTAATTTTTGCTTACATTTTAAAACGGAGTAATATTTATTGAGAATTTTAAAAAAAGAAATAATTATAAGTTTTATATAAAAAAAGTTACCTTTTAAACTTTTAATGTGTTAGTTTCTTTAGACTTTTTAACGAATGTCATTTGTTAGCATTTCTCTTTATTTTTTCTCCTTTTGTTTCTCGTAAATACTTTTGTTTTTTACGTCCCTACCACATGGCATTAACCCATAAAATGTTGATCTCCACGGTACGTGTGGGTTAAATTGAATATAGATGGAACTTGCATGAGCGGGAATAGTAAAATGTGTCGTGGAAGTTGTGGTAAGTGAATAATCTTATCGTCGCAAATTAAGTGTCATCTTTTGAAGAGTTTTGAAGAGTACTCACTCTCTCATGAGCGGGAAATTTTTTGAAGAGTACTCCCTCTCTCATGTACAACTACACTGTTCAATTTGTTTTTTATTGGACATATAATTTTAAATACTTGTCATTACAGTAAAATGTTGTATATTGATAAAAAAAAAGTACTCAAAAAAAATAAAAATGTGTATGTCGTTTTTATAAGTTTTTCAAAACATTTAGCTTGGAACTTCGGATTAGTCGATCTTTAGGTCAAATATCGAGTTTTAAAAAAAAATTGTCAAAAAATTAATTTTAATAAAGTAACTTTTTTTTTACAAAATAAAAAAAAAGGCTATTAGACCATCCATAATGCGGCACTCCATTTGGGTACTTAAACGGATCTCGACTGTACACGTCGTTTGTTTTAAAATTAATACTTGATAAACACCAGATTTCTCCAACCCAACACCTCAAAATAATTATTAATTGGATCCTTGCAATAACTCCATATCATTAAATTTTAACAATAACTTATATATTCATTCGTAGTTATATAATTCTAAAATATTAAAATAATCTAATTATAAATTATAAAAAAGTTAAAACTTGAAAAACAATATAAAATAAATGATGGTAAATTATTTGTTGTTTTGCTTAAATTCAATCACTGTATGTTTGTTTTCTTCTTTTTCCCATTCAGATGGGTAAATTATTTGTTGTTTTGAAAAAGTTTTTGTTGAAAATTTAATGTTGATCGATTAAATATTACTCTTGCGACTAATATATAATTTACTTTTTTATATTAAAATAATACAACAATTGAATATAAAAAAAAATAGAATTAATTGCACATATGAGACCCATGAGTAATAGAAGAACGAGAATGCCTATAAAACACCAATCTCAGATTGACAATCTCTATAAGCATCGTTTTAACTGGTGTCACAATGAGGGTGTCTATTTAGCATGGTGCTAAATAGGAGAAGGACTCCCTATTGTATATGGTCTTAGTATTTGCAATTAATATTTTTCACATTCACGCTTTTAATACATCGGTAATCGCTCGATCAATATTACATGATCTAAACTCAAACACATTATTTCAAATTATACGATCAAAATTTAAATTTCTTTGAATCGTTCTATATTTCACATTCCAGAACTCTACCATCTTTATATTCCAAGCACCCAAATAGTGTACATTGCTTGTTCATATTTGTTTCATCACGTGAGGATCCCATCCTAGTTCCCCCTTCCGTCACACAACATTTGGACTGACAAAATCTAATAGCAATGTTATACTGGGGACCAGAAAGGATCTTATCAAAGGGACAAATTCGTCATTTTTATAAACGCTGACACAGTTTAAGTACTGGCAATTTTTGCTCTGTTAACTTAAACCCCACCCCCACTTAAATCCGAATTTAGTTTATTCGTTCATTCGTGGTATAAACACACGATTATTCTGTCATTACATGACAAACACTAGGGTTTATTATTAGAAAATAAGGACATCGTTTACTGACACAATACCATCATCCTATTCCTATCTATCCCCTCCCCTGGTGGGGTGGAACGGTTTTTACTGACTTACTACTATACCTCTGTTGCCTTTGACTCCTCTTTTTACTCACAAGTCACATCCTCTCTCCCTCTTTGTCCTTCATAAAACCAAAATCTTTCATGATTTTAGTTTTTGTAGGAATATTACCAAAATTCAATGTCAATAAAGTATTTAACCCTTCATAAGATGTTAGTTTGCCAAATTGATCTTTTTTTTTTATATATATATAAAATATTTAAATTTATCTAAATGTATTCAAGTAACAATGCTATTATGAGAATTGTTAGAAATATTTTATTTTCAACACTATCTCTAATTTTTTTTTTTTGAGAGTCACTATCTCTAAAATTTATTTAGTGAAATTGATATGAATTTTCCATTTTCATGTGTGACCCATTTTTTTAAAAAACAACAAGATAACCGTGAGTTAGTTAAAAAATATTTAAAAAAAAAAACACATTTTAGGCAATAAACAAACACGAATAGTTTAAAAAAATACTATAAAAAAATCTCTAAATTTGAAATATAGAAACACATACTCATATTTTTCTTCTTCTTCAACCATTTTCAACTTGCCATCAACTTCATGTTACAAGGAGTACTATTCAATTTTTCTATCTTCTCTTCGAGGCTTCGCATATCAGCATTTCCCTTTTATGTAACCAAAATCTTCACAATAATGGTAATTGACAATACTCATATCTCTTATTTGAAATCTTCTACCATGGTGATTATTTCTCAAAAAACACAAATAAGATAAGAACCAACACCAATTCAAATGAATGACACAACACATTACAAATATTCTCATACTCCGTTCATCGGAACCTCGACTCCGATGTTAGTCAAGAAAGATACAAGGGGAAATCTTCAAACAAATTGAAGCGCACACATACAAGGAGAAAAAACAAAAGACAACTCACATATTAACGTTGTTTGACATTTCATACTTGCACTCTCAATCATACTTTTCGTAAGAAAAATTTCAAACTCTCCCACAACAAAAAAACTACCTAATACACTCAAAAACCCAAATTATTGCGCTGAAGATAGTTCAAACTAATTTTTCATATTTATAATAACTCAAGATATTTTCATACTACTCGAAATGAAATTTAGATGAGTACAAACCCAACATTCCCTACCAATTATACAATGCTTTCTTTTTGTTTTCTATATAAAAGATAAAATACAATATCACTCTCTCTGGTTCTATATATCTATATATAAGAGAAAGTTAAATAAAAAATAAAAAAAAAGGTAAATCTAACTTAAATTTTAAGTAAATGCATCAACTTTTGTTGATATAATTTTCTTTTTATATACAAAATCGAAGAGTATTTTGAATTTTTAATGACTTGTAACAAGTGCTTTTATCAAGAATGCCTCACCATGGCCATACTCTCTCTTTCTCGAGCCCCAACATTCTTTACTCACCTGCCTCTTCTCTCTCCCTTGTCTGCAGTACAAATGTGTAGTCAAGTTTTGGACTTTCATTATACCAAAAAAAGTTATGGACTTTCAGTTTTTTTAGGTGGAGATTTTCTGCTAATGCTAATGGTACAGTTTTTAAGGATTAGTTTATATCGTTAAACCACTACTAATATCTCCATTTTTTTATTCTTATTACTATTATACTACATTTTTTATGTACTCAGTCAGTACTAACCACTACTATGTTCTTTGCTCTTGTTTGTGAGTAGTGTTGAACTTCTTGAGACAAGATGCTGCTGGTTTTCTGTCAAAGAGGAAATGGTTTAACTCAGTCTTGGTAAAAAAAGAAACTTTTTTTGTGTTTTTAGAAACCCATTTGAAAGTTTTTTCTCTCTGTCTGTGAAAGTTCCCTCCTTGTTGTCAGAGAAAACAACAACACATTCCTGAATCTATCAAGCAAGAACCTTTCTTTCTTGCTTCATTTTCTAAAGGAAAAACAAAAGAAGATAAGGGTTAGTGTTAAAGATGGGGTGTGTTGCATCAAAACTAGAGGAAGAAGAGGAAGTAGTGGCTATTTGTAGAGAGAGAAAACGTCAGCTGAAACTAGCTGTAGAGAAAAGATATGCACTTGCTGAAGCTCATTGTAAATATTTTCACTCTTTGAATGCTGTAGCTGCTGCTATTAAGCTTTTTGTTGCAAGACATTCTTCACCTTCTTCACCTTTCCTTATAACTTTCCCTCCTAAGGGTCTTGACCCTTCTCCTTCTCATTCATCAACTGAAAATGTCATAAATAACCCTATGTTTCTCCAGCAAACACCATCAGAAACCAAGCATGAATCTGTTGCTTGTGACTCATGTATTGGTTCCACAACCTCAGAGTCTTCTGAGGAAGAGGGAGAGAGAGAAGTTGAAGGTTGTAGAGAAGTTCAAAATGAACAGCCAAATGAGTATTTCTACATGCACATGCCTATGAATATGCCTATGCATCATATGTCTATGCCACCACCTTCAATGCCTTCACCACAAAGAGATTTTGGTTGGGATTTCTTTTACCCTTTTGACAGTATGAGGCCAGAGGTTATGAATGGCTACCATAGGAATTCAGATGATGATTTGAGGGCAGTGAGGGAGGAAGAAGGTATTCCAGAGTTAGAGGAGGAAATGGAAAGGGTAGAACTTGAGCATAAGGTGGTGGTGAGTGTTGAAGAGAAGAATAATAAAAAAGGTGGAGGGAATGTTGTGAGTGGTGTTGAAACGGCGAAGGCTGTGGATGTGGCTAATGAAAATGAAAATGTTGGGGAGCAAAAGGGGCTTGCTGTTCTTGATACACCTGCAGGAGGGAGAGAGTTGCTTGAAGCTTTGAAAGATATTGAGGACCATTTCATTAGGGCTTATGAGTCTGGTAAGGGTGTGACCAAGATGCTTGAGGCTAATAGAATTCCCCTTCATTCTAGTTTGGAGGAAATCAAAGGTGAGTCCTAATTATAGTTGAGTATGTTGAATTGATTGATTAAAATCCTTCTAACTTTTAACATGTCCAAGGTATGATGATTACTTATTACCATTTACCAACACATTGGTTCATCTTAGTAACTGTAAATATTCATTTGAATTTAGTCATATTCCTACATTGGGCTTCTTAAGACCTGTAGTGTAGATAGTTGATAAGACCTGTAGATAGTTGATTTGGTTCATGTAACATGTAGGCATGAAGTTGAATTAGCTTATGTAGGGGATTTGAGTTCCATGCAATACTGTTGACGTGTTTATTGATAATGGCTGTCAGATCTCAAATCAATTGGGAAGATTACTTAATATGATTTGGTGAAGTTGTAATGTGAGCCGACTATCTCCAATTGATGGCCGGGTTGATTTAGTGCATGTTACTGCCTGTTTTTCTAATTGTAGTGAATAAGGAACCCTGATTCAGGAATGTGATAACTAGGAACCTAAACAAACAATAAGTACATTTCTTACATGACCACACAACCCTTTAAAGTTGCCGACCCTATTGATTTGAGTGCATAGACTAGTTACAACTTTGCCAGATTAAGGAGTTTTAATCTGTTAGATTTATTAATGAGCATGCACTAGAATATACAGACATGACAAAATTGATACTCTGGATGTCTAATGTTGTGATATATATTCCATGTATCTATCATTAAAAGTTTGAACCATCTGATATCAATGCAGAAAGTTCGACCAAACTCATTAATGCAATAACATGGAAGTCCATGTCATCTAGGCAATCATCATGCAAGAGTCTGGTGGTTCAAAATATGAAGGATTCTTCAAGTTGGGTGGAATATAAGAATGATCTATTTGATGATTATGGAGGAATGGATTCGGGAAGTCATTTATTAACCTTAGGAAGGTTATATGCATGGGAAAAGAAATTGTTTGAGGAGGTTAAGGTAAAGTTAATTTTATTATTGCTTTTGTTCGAATCCATATTCTGTTTATGACGAAATGAAACTGCTTGTATGTGTATTCTCTAGAACAGAATAAAACAACAATGTGTTGGTGCTTAACTTCTATTGTGGTCTTGTTTTGTTCCTTGACACATTGCTAACATTTACTGAATTCCTTGCCTTAGGCTGGAGATAGCACGCGGAAAAATTATGAGAAAAAATGTGCTCAATTGAGAAATAAGAATGTTAGAGGAGATGATGAATTAAGCATGGACAAGACCAGAGCTGATATGAAAGATCTGTATGCTGGGATCTTGGTTGCAATTCGACGTGCAGAGTCAATCTCAAAGAGAATTCAGAAAATGAGAGATGAAGAATTACAGCCTCAAATTGTTGAATTATTGAAAGGGTGAGATAATATAGAACTTCATTCTAAAAGGAGACTAAATAGTTTTGAATTCATTGATTTATCATTTTCCATTTTCCAAATGCAGCCTAACACAGTCGTGGAAAATCATGTTGGAGTCTCATGAAACTCAAAAGATGATTCTTTCCGAAGTCAAATACTTCACATGCCCCCCCTACGATAAATTTTGCAATCAATCTCGTGGATTGGCAACTCTTCAGCTTGAAGCCGAGCTTCATCATTGGCGTGCGTGCTTTAGAGAGTATACCGCAGCTCAAAAAGCATATGTAGAAGCTCTGCATGGATGGTTAAGCAAGTTCATTGTCCAGGAAGTTGAATTTTACTCGAGAAGCAAAAATGTTGCCATGCCAATGCCATTTCAAGTCAATGGGCCGCCATTACTCGTGATATGCAACGATTGGTTAACTTCCTTACGAAAGTTGCCTGATAAGACAGTAGCACTCGCTTTGAAAAGTGTTGTCAAAGACGTGAAAGCTCTTTGGATTCAACAAAATAAAGAGCTGCAACAGAAGAGGAAAGTAGATAACTTAACGAAAGATTTAGATAGAAGGTACGATGGATCATATAAACTGAAGACGAAGATGCTTGAGTTGCAAGTAACAGACCATAGATCAGAAAAAGAGTCGGTTCGTGAAGAAGAATGCTTAATGGATAAAAGTGATTACTTGGAGACACTGAGGAGAAAACTTGAGGTAGAGAAGGAGAAGCATTACAGTTGCATGCAAGAAACACAGAGGATGACATTGAATGGATTGCAATTTGGGTTTTCTCGAGTACTTGAATCTTTGACAGAGTTCTCCAAAGCATCACAGAAAATGTACAATGATCTCGTTACTTTTAGTGAAAATAGTGATAAAGCTGAGAGCATTTCGTATATAGAAGGTGATGGTTGCAATGTGGAAAACTGCAACAGCAAAAATGGACAATAGAATTGTACTAGTATTAGTTAGGGTGATATTTGTTCATTTGGGAGGTGATTTATGTAATTATGTTTTATTATGTGTGATGTTATGTCGAAGCAGCTCGCTGAGACATCATCGATTTTTAAGGTATTTGTTTAGTTGACCAAGTGCAGACATCGATTTTTAATGTATTTGCACTGTTAGTGTTGGTATTGTTGTTGAGAAAGTCCTGAGTTGTGATTTTTGAATTTTTTATCTATTTTATTTAGCTTTTTCTTTCTTAAATAATTTATAGTTTATAAAAGTTAATGATATACTCCAAACTTTGTACTCATTTCTTCCTTGGGAAGACTTTCTCACTTGATTTTTCAGATATCTTCTGTGTGAAACTGTAACTTGCATAAGATATCATGTACTGAGTGATAGTTCTTAATTTCTTGTAGAGAATTTTCTGTTATTGAATACCAGATTGTAATAAAAGTATAGCATCTGATGTTAGAGGCCCTCATGGAGGCTAGACTAGAGCAACTTTTGTTTTTCTCTATTCTCTCTAGCTCTATTTTAATAGTACTACTAAACTATGATGGTAAAAGAAAACTATGAAAAATCAACAAAATAAAAGATGTTGCTATAAACATAGCATATACTCTATTTAAATTTTAGTGATAAATTATACTAAATATGTTTTAACAGATCAGGTACTACATTACTCCCCCATATTCATGCCTACAGCTCATTTTTAGATAATTACCAACACTCAGTTATTCAGGATAATTGCATTCACCCATAGAAATTGAATCCAATTGTCATTCCTATAATTGCTAAAATTAGTGAGACTGATCTTTAATTCTTTACGAATTATACTTTCTAGACTCTGATAATGACATAACAAAAACCACATAAGCATGAACCCAGATTTTCTACAGTCAAGAAATCCTAAATTTACACAATCAAATAAACCTGTCATAAAAAATTTGAACAGCCCATAATTAGAATGAGATTTTGAGATCTAGACCTTTTATAATTTTTTTCAATGCTTGTGATCACCCCTGCAATCACTAATGAAAAGGGAACTCGATTTTTTTTCTTTCCGAATCAAGTAGTCTAGTGATTAGAATTCACTAGATGTCAAGGGTTTGAACACCGTCCCCATAATGCATTGTCCTTGCTATGCTTACCACACATGAAATCAATTTCCTTAACCCCATGGAGTTACTTTCAACAATATATTAGCACTTCTTACCTTTTTTTTCACTATCAGCTTATTAGTCTTTATCTTTTTATTATACGGATTACCAAAAAATCCAGTGTTTGACAAATTACATAAAATTTATTACTTTTTTAAAAGAATGAATCATCATTCGGGTTCTTAAAATTATAAAGTCCTACAAATTAATCTAAAGTGACCAAGGATAGTGATAAACTCCTTTCGAAAATGTTTTGATTTAAATAACTTTTCAACCAAACACAAACTGTGTCGCATGCTGAAAACTGAAAAGGCATAGGTTGCAGTCTCTGAAACAGATACGTACAAGTACATAAAAGCAAATGCTAATGACCCCTCGAAAAGAAAAGACAAATATATATATTATCATATACTTTGGGACAAAACCCCAAAAATAATGTAGCAGGCCTAAAACCTTTTATGCCCTTTAGGGTAGAAATGTTACTTACATGTGAGACTGTGTGGTTTAAGTTTGGAACAAAATAAGAAATAAAGTGAAGGGTCAAAAACACATTTTGAAGTATTAAAAAGGAAGCTATAACTTTCATGTATTTCCTTTTTCTGTCTAATAGTTAGAGCAAGATGTATTGGACTATGAACCTGGATCCTCTACAAGCAAATGTAGAAACTGTTAGATTTAAAGAGAAAAATTCTCTCTCTAAATATAACGGTTCTTAATGCTGCTGCACCATAAAGCAGCTGTACAGGATCCAATTTGATTGGACTATTGGGATTGCAACAAGCTCACTAGCCCTGAACATAAAATCTGCATCTTTTGAATCTATATTGCATGCTACTTTCTAATTTACCAGATAAACAACTACATTTCATATTATGTTT
>Ga0209282_1000302_pt1 | contig 24421 bp, 13 predicted proteins | sample Mtrugardesep15_FD_187529 | JGI IMG/M metagenome (GOLD analysis project Ga0209282, IMG submission 187529) | Root nodule microbial communities of legume samples collected from California, USA - M. trunc garden sep15 (SPAdes) (version 2) | ecosystem: Host-associated > Plants > Roots > Nodule...
ACTCAACCCATTGCTTAACCATTGTCTTGACAAGATGAAGATCACTGCAACAAACGATAGACCATGGCAAGATACAATGAGAAGAGGGGACAAAATGAGTGTCTACATGACTACTCTGTAATCCAACAAAAAATAGTTTTAGCAAAAGGACAGCCAATTAGTGTTGAAAAAAATAACAGGACTTTACTGATTCATAATAAAATTTGGTGTCTTTCTCTCTTTTACATACATTAACCAAGTATGACTTTATAAATTTATGATCATTTATAAAGACAGCAATACATGCAGCCTTTTATATGACCCTCCTTGAAATTTAGGGGTGGGCATCTCGGAAACGAAATAACCTCTGCTTTGACGCGAACAAACCTCTAAGAAAATATTAACAGAAGGAAAGTCACAAATTTCTTCATTCATTGCCTCTTTGATGTATGATACCGGTCTATATATAAGGTACAAAGTGAAAGAACCAATACTAAGCTAGGCCTAATTACATATAACCGAATCCTACTACATTATAAGTTTATAACAAACTAAATGACTCAGCATATACTCAACAATTAACATAAATTGCGACTCATTCTTCTCTACATACATGTGAGTAATCTTAATGTCATCTTTTGCAGCAAAAGTGTATCATTCAAGGGTTCTACGACTACGATCATAACACAAATCATCTAAGAGCATTTCCACCTCCTAATCCAATGCAAAACAAAACATGATGAGGCCCCTGATTCTCTACTTACCCCAGTAATTGCTATAAAGGTTTTAAATCAAGTTTGTGTCGTAATCCTGTGATATTGTGGAGAATGGCGGTCCAATGCAGCCTCAATTGCGATTGCGTTGCAGTCGCAGAGACATTAAAAACCACGATGTTGCATTGACGCAGGCAGACCTTTATATAAAACCCTGATTGCAACCGGAATCATTTACTCCCTAACAAGCAAACTGACCATTTTGGTCATCGCCAGAAAGCTGACGCTTACTACAATTATTTATGAAGATTCAGATTTAACTTGATTTTATCATTTGTTATAGAAATAGGCAAATAGCTTATACTTAAGTACTTATTATGATAAGTGCTTATGCTAAAACCTACAATTTAATTAATAATGAGAGAATAGAAGCTCAAGAAAGAGAGAGAACCTGAAGAGGAGGTGACGACGGAGTGGATAAGTGAGACGGCGGTGTTAACGAAGAGAGGATCAGAGAGTGATGATTTTGAGGAGAAGAAACGGATAAGGGAGTTGGATGTTTGGTAGAAGAAGGAACCGGCGATGATATAGAGAAGTTGTGTTTGGTGTGTGAGAAGAATCTGGAAAGAAACGGAGGTAAGCCAGAGAATGAGAGTGGTCAAGAAGAATAACTCAACCGCGTTCCGTTTTCCACCTTTCTCTATCTCCTTCGCCATTTCGAATGCTCCTTCAAATTTTAATTCCCAATCCAAAAGAGACAAGGTACCTTTTCTTTAGGTAGTGTAAAAAAAAAAAAAAAAGTTACGTAACTTAACTAATGAAGTTGTCTAATCATAATCATGTGAATAATCAAATTCGACTTTCAATTTGTCGAAAATAGCCATTTAAATTTTGAATTTTTTAAATGTCAATCAATTCCGTATCTTTGTCAAGTTCAGGCGTTGACATAGGCCGTTAACCACTCACGTGGTTTGTCATGTCATATGTTGCAGGGTCCGTTTGATTTGTTAAAAGATGAAGGACATGACAGAATAACTCCAGTTGTTCAGTGTTTGATTTGTAAAACTGTTTCAGATACAGGACAAACTGGAGGCAAGGGACAGAACAAAAACTGATATTTTTGTCTCTCACTAAACCACAACGCAACTTTTTGTCTCACGTACAAGTTGTTTAAAATACTATAATAGCATTTCGTCCCCCAAAAATCGTATAAAACAAAAAAAATTATTCAATGCTATAAAAATTTGTCGTGTACTGTTCAGTGTTGTGTTGTTCTGTCTTGTACTGTTATGTCCAGTACTTACTATTTTGCAAACCAAACGCACCGAGACTAATATGACCGAAAGTGAAAATTTTACAAGGACAAATTTGATATGCAGGAAATTTGTCTTCTTCGTAGCCATTATACAACGGTTATTTCTTTCCCAAATCTATAAATAAAATTGTATCCTTAATTTTTCAATCTTTCATCTACGGTCCAAAATCCCCAAAATTTATTCCATAAATTAACAACCATCTCTTCCCCAAAATTTCTTCAATAAAAAATGTTCATAATGAATCTGAAATGATGGATGGTGGGCGTATGAGCGAAAATAATTCTCAAAGTCGAGTTTCATCTTCAAGCTCTAAGCATGTATAACATCCTCAATGAAAAGAGGTTGAAGAGGAATGAATATAACATTTATATCATAATATTACCAATAAATTAGTCCCTGAATTATTTTGAAAACATCAAATTGATCCTTACATTATATGAAAAGCTATCAAATAAGTCCTTGAATTGTAAAAACAGATATCAATTTTGATCATTGGTGCATATATGTTCAGAACAAAGTAAAAAGTAAAGAGATACAATTGGAGTGCATAATATTCAACTTGTTTCATAATTAAGTCATTGCACTACAAGTGCAGGAATATTACTTAACCATTTTTTGATTAGAAATAGAAAAAAGCCGCGGATATTTAACTCGAAAAGACAAATTATCTCTCCACTTGTCATTCCAAAAACTCGTTGTCCTACCATTTCCCATACTCCAAACCACCTCCGAATTGAACCACGGAGTCCCACCAAAAACGTCAAGCTTCATAATGTCCTTCCACCAAGACGAGGTAAACCTTGGCCATAAATAAGAACCTTTTTCCACCATCTTAGAGATATTTTCACCATATTTAGCTATCAAAACCTCTTTCCATTAAGTATTACTTTTAACCAACAAGTGCCATCTCCATTTGGCAAGGAGACTCACATTAACGGCTTTGATATCCCTCACACCTAGCCCGCCATTCTCTTTCCTTTGGCAAATAGTTTTCCACTTTACCAACTAATTTTCTTCCCACCTCCAACACCACCCCACAATAACTCTCGTTGAAGTCTAACAATCTTCTTCCAAACCACATCCGACATCTTCATAAAAGATAAATAGTATATAGGAATAGAATTTAGCACCGGATTTAAAAGCACTATTCTACCTAATGTATTTATGACCCCATAAGTTTAATCTTTGATCCAAGAGGTCCACCAAAGGTTTCCAAGTAGAGCTATTTCTATGATTAGCACCTGCCTGAAGGCCCAAATACTTAAAAGGAAGAGAACCTTGAGAACAATGTAAGAAGTTGCACGCCATATCCGTAAAATCAACTTGTACATTAACCCCAATCAAACAACTCTTAGAAAAATTAATTTTCAACCCTGAGGCCAACTCAAAACCTTGGAGCAAAGCTTTAAGAGTCCACGAATTTTCCACCGACGGAATACCTATACAAAGAGTATCGTCCGCATATTGGAGACGAGAAACCTCCACCTCACTACCGGAAAAAAGGAAACCCTCATACAAATTAAGATTGACCGCATTCCTCATCAACCCACTAAAAACTTCCGCAACCACCAAGAACAAAAACGACCAATGGATCGCCTTGTTTAAGGCCTCTTTGGATGTTAATCTCCTCCGTCGGACTACCATTGACAAGAATAGACATACTACCTCCGCAAACACAAGTTTTCATCCATTCCACCCATTTATCACAAAACCCCACTCTCTTCAACATATACACCAAAAAGCCCCAATCCACCGAATCATATGCCTTTTCAAAATCAACCTTGAGGATCAAACATTGCTTTTTTGATTTTTTAGCATAATCAACCAATTCATTAATAACCATAACTCCATGCACCAAATTTCTACCTTTGAGGAACCCCGATTGATTATATGAAATGATTGAGTTCATACCCCGGCCAATCTTCTTGCTAAAACTTTTGCAAGTAACTTATAAAGACAACCTAACAAAGAAATCGGCCTATAGTCTTTTAATTCCAATGGAGAAGACACCTTTGGGATCAAAATGACGAAAAAAGCCAACATGCCTCTCGGCAATACTCCATTAGCATGAAATTGGTCAAACATGATCCTAACCTCATCTCTTATTAAGTACCAAAATTCCTTAATGAACGCGAAGTTGTAACCGTCCGAACCCGGGCTTTTATCCCCATCACTCTCTTTGACCACCGACTCTATTTCAAACAAAGAAAAAGGAGCAATCAAGCGCTCATTCTCCTCCACCGAAAGAGATGGAAAGGGGACCCCATCCAACTTTGGTATATGGCATACCGGAGAAGCAACATGATTTGTGAAATAATCCACCACCTCTTTCCTCACGTCCGTGGGTGAAACCGCCCACCCATCACCCACCTTAAGAGCCTTCATAAAATTAGACCTAGATCTCCTTTTAATACATGAATGAAAGTACTTGGAATTCGCATCCCCTTCCTTCATCCATCTTGCTCTTGATCTTTGAACAATTGTAGCATCCCCCGCCTTAAGAATCCTTCACAGATCGCAAAACATACATTAGGGTTTGAAGTTTTTAGAATTGGGGAAGAAATTGTTGTTAATTAATGGAAGAAATTTTTGGATTTTGGACTATAGATGAGAGATTGAAAAATTAAGTTTTAATTTTATAGATTTAGGGAAGAAAGAGACGTTGTATAACTGCCATGAAGAAGGCAATGATTTTCTGCATTTCAATCAAATTCGTCCTTGAATTTTTTTTTCACTTTCGGTCATATTAGTCCCTGGTTGTGTGGCATATGACATAGCAAGCCACATAAGTGGTTAACCGTCCATGCCAGCACCGTTAACACCTGAACTTAACGGAGGGACGAAATTGATTGATATTTAACAAATTCAAAGACTAATTAACTATTTCCATAAATTAGGAGACAAATTTGATTGGTTCTTGCAAATTCAGAGACAAAGACCATTACCAAGTTTCAACCTTAATCTCATTTCTAAGATATCGGTTTACCCATAAAATCGATTGTCAATTCATAATTCATAGTACAATTCCGCATGCATCTTCATGTTACATTACATAAAGGACAGATGAAACAAGATGATTCAAGTATTTAAAATGAGAATTCTTATTTATCCATGATAAAAAAATAAAATAAAAATTGAGTATCACTACCCATAAAATGAAACTAATGCAAATTTATATCATTTTTAAAATAATTAAATATAAAAAAAGTGATTTGACTTCCAATGTTGGTATTGTACACAACTAAAATATATTGATAGACAAATGGTCACCAATTTAAAATGTGTGAATTCGTGAAGTGTAAAAACTTAGGGCCCATTTGGATGGCTTATTTTCGAGCTTATGAAAATTAGCTTATACAAATAAATAAATTTTTATGTTAATCAAAAGTTTTCCATAATGAAAATTGTATCGTTCATAAGCTATTTTTTCATAAACTACCTTGACAAGCTAATAAATAACACGTAAAAGCTAATTAATTTGCATAAGTTTGTTCACATAAGCTCAAAAATAAGTCAATCCAATCGGGATCTTAGTTGAGATGATTGCACGATGAACCAAGTTTTTATACTTTGTCACCTTGAATGTACATGCCTACACTATTTGGTATATATCATTTTACTAGCTATTTATATTTAGACTCATCAATATATTTCGAATGATGTACTTAAGTTTTTTATTTTATTTTAAAGAATGTACTTCTATAAGTTTTTAAGACAAGTTAAACTGGTATAAATGCAAGATCAGACCTTAAAATAAGACTCAGATACATCATACGTAAATAAATGAGACTAAAAATGTAAGCTTAAAAATATATCACAAATCTAAAACAAGATACAACCTAAAACATTATTTTGATTCCTAAAATAACATGTATCAATATATTGAATTTAGTTTTTAGCCAGATATGTATATTTTATGTTTTCATGCATATAGGTACACACATTGATGTGCACACGTAAACCCATATATTAATGAAATCAACACAAATAAATGTATTCAAGAATTTAAAATGATACATTTATCGAGGTAAAATCCTTAATTAACGTTTTAAAAGATAAATGTGACGTACATAACATCGTACGTTAACTTTAACAAGTTTTTCAGTCATTTTATTAGACATTCGAGTCATAATAGAGAAGTTTTAGAGAACTTACGTTGTTCATGATTTAAAGGACGGTTTGTAATGTTTTCAATCGAGACATGTAATTACATTTCTTCCATTAACTAGATAATTTCATAGGCGTTTTAGTCTTTTATTGATAAATCTTGTAAATAAGCAAACAAGAAACCTTGTTGAAGTTTTGTAAGACATAGAATGAAGATTATCAATGTTCAGAAAGGCTTTGAAGACATTACAAGTTGAGGAAATTCTATCCCAAATTCCAAGAACAAGTCGGAGGAAGAAAGCACTCAAAGAATGAAGAAAAAGGTATAATCTGCACTTGGGGCACAAGCCACGCGTCGGCGTCTCACGTGCCCCATGCGCAAGGGTAGAGAGCATTTTCGCTCTGTCAGCTGTCATGCGCCTCATGCATGCCCCTATTCGCAACACACATACAGTTACAAGAAACTACAACTTTTCTTGGCGGGTTTGGAGAAAAAGACCAGAATTTAAATCCAAGCCCAATGGAAGATGTGCTAAAGAGGAACAATACAAAACAAAAAACCAAGAGCCACAACTGCAATGTGGTATGCCCTATATATAGAGACGATGAAGACCACCAATAATGAAAATCAAAAGAAAAATAGGATATTATTTGGTCCATACTGCGGACTTTACTTAGCGTAACAAAACTTGATTGTTGTTTTTTTTTTTTTGAATAAAAAACTTGATTGTTGTTGTAATTTCAATTATTTTATCATAATGAGGACATAATTAAAGTTAATTTTTTTATGGAGGTAAATTTTTTTCCTTCAAAACATACACAAAAATGCAAGTGACCCGTGCAAACACATGGTATGTACCTTACTTGTTTTATCAATAAAATAAATATATTTTGTCAAAAATATTAATAAAATAAATATCTATTCCGAATCATTTTTCTATGGAATCCAGTACAACTCATATTTTTTGATGCAATCTAGTTGAAATCTTGAAATCAATAGCTATCACATATGTTATTTTTTGAGTTGATTCTAAATTATTGCTTGATAGCTTCAATTACTACGAAGACAGTGGTTCAGTGTTTGGATATCATCCAACATCGTAAAAACAATTTAGATATTTTTTGTGTTGGACAAATTTAGTAGATTATTGGAAAAAACTTTTCCATTAACTTTTTTATTTATTTTTATAAAGGCCAAGGAAAACAATAAAAGGTAGGAGAAGGCTTGAACTCTATACAGAAGAGATTACACATGAGAAAACAAGACATAATTATCCCTAAGAAGTAAAGGAACTTCAATCATCTAGCTAAAACTTTGCTTTTAAACGAAAGAAACTAAACTGACAAACAACATATTGAATTTACTAGTTAGAAGAAATAAAAAAAAAATCTATATCTCAAATATATACTCAAATTTTCTATCCCTAAGAGTAAGAGTTTTTGTTTTTTTTAGGGGTAGCGAGTAAGTGTTTAGTCAATATATACTCAATGCTATATCTAAAATTTTATTTGATCGGGAAAAAAATGCTATATCTCAAATTTATAGTGCATGTAAATTATTATTATTTTTTTTTATAAAATGTTTTGTATTGTTAATATTATTTATAATGAAATAAAATAATAATGCTTTAGTCAAAATGTCAGTCAAAAACCACGTCAAAAATAAATGTCAGTCAAAAAAAAATCCTTTGGTCAAAGTGAATATATCACGGTAGAAAAGTACATACAAATTCTTGTATTGTCGACAATTAATTTGTTGATAATATAATTAACAAAGAATTATCCTGTAAGTACAATCAATAACGAAAAGAACTCTATGAACGTTGGATATGTTGAAGTGTTGGTTTGAACTTGTAATTTTTAAATTCTCCATATTTTACATGAGGTTCGCTTTAGAATCTTTAAAAATAAAAGAACTAATGGTGAAATATAAGTATTTCGAATGATAATGTGCGTTTTATTACTGTCAAAAAAAAAAAAAAGTGCGTTTTATCGATGAATGTAATGTAAATGCTAGACTCTTCCAATGACAAGTTATGATTTTAATTACTATATGGAAAAGAGACATACATATATGAATACGCTCAATAAAAAAAATCTGCCAACTAATTCTAACTTTTTTATATCAATTTATTAATAAAGAAAAAATTATAACAAAGTCCTAGAGAACAATACTAGAATGTCAATAAAGACATTATTTTTAAACAAAATAAAAATGGCCTATCAAAACAAACTTAAATAACTTGATTTTAATCCAATAACAAGGTCTAGTCAACCACTAGGTGAAGTGGGCATGGGGTGACGACACGTTGGGCACATGTGACTAGTTTCTAGCCATTGAACAATGCATTCTTGGTGATAAAGATGATTACAAGGCATTTTTGTAACCTCCATGCCATGGTTGAACTCAACTTGACAAATAACACACATTTTCATGGTGTCACAATCTTCTATCGTCACCTTCTCAAGGGATTCAATGGCATCCCTTGTTGCAGGAAGAAATCGGGTCTCTCCAATTGTGTTGAGCCACAAAGCCAGGTTTGCATTAAAATCATTATGATGCTCAAATAACATTCGAACAGTAATATCCAAAACCAAAGGGAGGACACGAATTCGGGGACTTTCATAATGAGGATTGGGATAAGAGTTTCGTACATTATCAATATATGTCATTACTTGTGGCATGCATGTGTACATCAACTCATATGGGATGATAGCATTAGAAAAATAAGTTTGCATGTATAATAGACTATTTAGTTGAAAATCATGAAAAGGTACAAACATGGTTTGTGCATAAAAAACCCAATCAAATGGTAATATTAAAGAAGGATGTTGTGGGGGATTGACACATAGTTCATGTCTAACACGAACCTTAATACAAATATAATACCCAATGTGCCCTTGTTCTAAGGTCTGATAAAATCTTACCTCATCTGCATCTAAAAGGGCACAATATGTTTCCCAAGTAAAATCGTAGACTGTGGAAGACATGATCAAATGGATTGGTTTGTGATTGGTGAGATGATAGTGATCTCTCCTAAGGGGTTGAAAACACGGTATATGATGCACTGCTTTAACTCTATATTTATATCAAAAATTATCTTATCTATGGTCGTATATCAATAATTACACTGATAAATAAATTAATATTTTATATATATTATTCCAAAAATAATAATATATTGTGTACCAAAATAAATAAAAAGATATATAAAAAGTTTTTTTTTACGGAAAAAGTTTAAATAAGTTTGAAGGATATTATAATAAGTTTTGAATGTAATAAATATAGTATACTAAATTTAATGCAATTCTTCCTTTTTTCACGAGCTGCATATATATTATATTAAAATATTTGTTCCTTTAGACAAATAATATATTGTACTTTTTATTTTTGAGGGAAAATAATATATTGTACTTGTCGGCTTAACTCAGTTGGTAGGGACAATGCATAATATATGCAAGGTTCGGGATTCAAACCCCGACCACCACAAAAAAAAAATATTACTAAAATAATTATAAAATAAAACTGATTTGAATAAGAAATATAATGTAATTCAAATTATTCATTTCAATATGATATTAATTAATTTTTTTAAAAAAATAATATTAATTAACTTTTTTACATATACAATGCAATCTGAAAAATATTTACAAATTTCATTTATGTGTATTTTAAATATAATAAATTAATTAATGGTAATTGTACCCAAAAAAATAAAATTTGATGGTGGTCAAAGACAGGAAGTAAACTTCAAATCTCAAGTTTTTAGTCTTAAACCTTATAGTCTTAAGGAAAGAGATTAGACCCTGATAATCTAGAATTTATCTGAGAGATAAGTAAATTTTGATTAAAAAATATTTCAGTCAATTATCAAACTTGCTATTTCAAATTAAGTCAACCTTACTTTAAGGTAATTATCAATTTGAGTCAAACAAACTAGTTTTAAAATTTCAAATTGAAAATATAGAAATATCAACCTTAAAATAATAATAATAAAAAAATAGTAAGGAGTCAAAAGTCAAAGATAAAATTATCATATTTAATGGTATTAAATATAATTATTTAATATTATGAAAAAAAATTAATTATTTAATAATATGTACAATAATTACCTTAATATATTTGGTCAAAGTAAATTATTTTTAAAATATATTTCATACATCTCACAACAGGTGTTCCCTGTTTCCTAATTTTTATTCTCTCAAATTATATGGCCCTTTTATAATATAAATACAAAATATATAACTTTTATTTACAAACATATTCTTATTTATTGCATTTCAATCATTTATAACTACTCCACTAACTATAATTAATAAATGTGTTTTAGTAAATGATACATATTTTACCATTAAAATTAACATTATTAATAATTTCCTTAATAACCGTCTAAAACTCAAATGAGACACCTGATATAAAACAAAGGGAGTAATTTATTCTATACACCATCTTTGCTAAAAGTGGTGATATGGGTTTCAATTACTCCATCCGTTCATTCTCTAAAACAAAAAAAAATTACTCCATTCGTCCATGTATACAAGTTCCCTTTGAATTTTTTACATTTTTTATGAAAAGTTGTAAGTACAATTAATGTGTCTATTTTGTGTGTTAATATTATTAAATTGTCATTTGTTTATATGTATATTAAATTTTATTTTTCATATTTTAAGACAAGTTAGTAGTAGAGTTTTCAAAAAAAGACAAGTTAATAATATTAATTAGGAGTATGTTTAGAAAAAAATAAATAATTACATTTGTAATTTGAAAGATGGGCTTATATTTAGGAACAAATTTTTAATCAAATAGATATTTATATACAGGAAATTATTTGGAACCAACAAATTTGACTTCTCCAAAGAAATTGATTGTCGAGAAGACTACCCAAATGGTTTTAAATGTTATTCGATAGGACAATAACAATGTGAATCTAGAAGGAACGTGAATAGATTCTCTCTTTAAATATTACTTCCTCTGTTTTTAAATATAAGTAAAAGTGATTTTTTAGGTTCATTTATTTAATGATGTATGTGGTTCATAAAATGGACCACATACATCATTAAATGAATGAACCCAAAAAGACAGTTTTGTTTATATTTAGAAACGGAGGGAATATGTAGAAACGTGGTTTGATAAAAAAAAAATCCCAAATTCGATTAACTATTGGAAATTGCACTAATTCAATTTTGAACAATAGATTTACAATGAAATTATTATTACTCAATAAAACTTAATACACAAGTTAATTAAAATCCCTAATTCAATCTTAAATCAAACTTAAACTTATACATCATTCGGTCACTATTATAAGTAAAAATCTATATTTTACATTCATTTAATTAATGATGTACATGGTCTTTATTATAGACCATATACATCATTTAATGAATGAATCTAATGATGTACAAACTATATGCTAATAAAAGGAACAAGTTTGATCTATGATGAATTTATTGACAAGCTTAATTGCAATTCCAGTCCCTCTATTTTTACCATTTTGCGAAATTGATCGCCCTATTTTAAAATTCAACAGTTTTGGTCCCTCCATCAAATATTTTGTATAAATATGATAATATAATAAGTTTTAAATGAGGTTTTCAAGATAATTTTCCTACAATTTCATCGACGTTGAGTTTTTCCCATCTTCATATCATATTCCACGACATTTAAAACATATCACATCATCTTTTTTGAGTTAGATAATCCTTTCAAAAATTATGGTAGGATACACAAAAATTAGTAAAGATACATCACTCAAAAAAATTAATCTAACTGAACAAGTAGACTATTAAGGCACCATAATATTGAATCAAATTGTGCACTAAAATCATAAACAAACAACAAGAGGTCATCCAAAAAAAAATAGTGGGTCTAAACTACTAAGTTTAATAGGTTTCACTTATATAAGTAGATTCTCTTCTCTCTCTATCGCTCAATTAGAAACCAAATTGGTGAAGTTAAAATGAACAAATTATGACATAAAAGTCAATTTAATGCAATGAAAAAAATTTAAAATTATCCTATTGGACAACATTTTGTGAAATAATTAAACAATTTTCATGCAAATGTAATCATACTTATTCGTCGTTGTGTTCCCCATATGCATCACTCCTTTGATCCATGTTTCTACAAGTCTTTCTTGATGAGAAGTCAACCAAGTTTCTTTCACCTAATCAACAAACATTTTTCAATCAACACATGCTTGTTCAAACTTTTGCAACCGTTGTTGATACTCCAACTCATTAGGCGACCAAAAAATATCTTTCCACAGTTTGATTCGATCACATATCCTTCGAGACATGTTTCTTGCATTTTGCACCAACATTTTTGTTTATGTGAAACCAACAAAACATATTAACATTATCTGGAAATGCAATTTCGGTGGCTATCATCAAAGCAATATCCCTATCGGACTCAATCACTTGGAGAAATAAGTTTTCCTTTACAAGCATGTCTTTCAACTTCTCATATACCAAACAAAAGTTTTCCTTCTGCTCATATTCCTTATAAGCAAATGTCATCGCAAATGTCAACTATGTTGATGTCATAACAACAATTTCGAGCAACGGAAAGCTGTATTTATTAGTTTTGTACATGTTATACATAACCCACACAATCAAAAATATGTTCAATGGCTTGAATGAATTTGGATGCGCCCAACATATATCCTTCAATACATTTGAGTTGTCTCTTCTTATGTTTCAACTCACACAATCAGCATCCTCTATTATATTCAATAAATTTTTCATCTCTATTCTAGGACCTCTCACCGGTGGGGTTTAGCATGTGAAAGGGAACTTGTTTCCCATGATGGGAAAGTTTTTTTTTACGGTTAGATTAAAGAGGTGCACACGTTTTATGATGATCTGTCCACACTATATTTTTTACACTGTCTTCTCCTTCTTAGCTCACACTTGTCTCAAATCCAGATATGTCACTCTTGTTATGCGACCAGAACTCAAAATCTAAGTGATCTTAGTTTTTGTTTTATAATCAAACATATATGATAAGAAAGTAGTGTCGAATTTTCTCTCTCGCTTCGTTTTGGTGTTTTATAACCGAGCATTTAAATGCCACAATCAGCAACACCATGTTTGTGAAGTATGTCTTTCCTAAACACACCAAAACGAACCTTAAGAATCCATGTTATTTGCAAAGGCAGTTGAAGGATACATGTTCTTTGCAACAAAATTTAATTTCATAAGAATGAAAAAAACCTTAAGAATCCACTAGTCATGTTTATTAGCTACATTCAAGAGAGGCTCATTCTGATTCAAGAGTTGCTGGTAGGCTCAAATTGTTCTTCATTGAATTTGATGAAATTGATGAAATGACAATATTCAAGAGAGGGTCACTCTGATTCAACAGTGTATGTTTGTTTACTTCCTCAAAGTTCTTTGTTGAAACTTGAATGAAATGGATTTGTTTGAAGGAGAGTTGCTGGTTGTGGTTGGTGAGAGAGACATGGAGGAGATAGGATTGTTGGAGAAGATAATGTGGAAAAAATCCAGTGTTCAGAGAACATGATAAGAGTGTGCTCTTTATTTAATCAAATGGCTAAAAAAAACTTTCCCATCATAGGAAACAAGTTCCCTTTCCCATGCTAAACCCCACCCCTCTCACCTCTTTTTCCACCATACTCCTCTTCTTATATATTTGGTTGATCTGAGTCACATTATATGGTTCTTATTCTATGATATTTGTCAAATCTTTAACATATTTATGCTCTTTTACAATTAAACACCCTACAAATGCATGATTTTTCAACCTATCCCGTTGCGCGTGTGGTTTGAATTCCACATTTGATCTCAACTTTCCATCTCAAACCATCTTTGAACGGTGTTGATCTAATTTTGGATGGACAACTACACTTTTTAGAAGCACTTTGTGTTGAGGTTTTAGCTGGCTTATACCTTCCATCTTTGCCATAATCCAAAATTAATTTTTTTTATTTCTTCCTTTTTTTTCTTAGTCTCTATATCTTATATAGCAAGTGTAACATCGACTTTATTTCTAATTCTAACCTTCCTAATGTAACTTATTAGAGCTTCTTGTGTATCAATCCTAAGTAGATGTGAATGTAGTGGTGGTGTCTACGCATAATTGATCTTTATTGCATAGTTGAGACATGGTCGTACCTATTTAAAAATCCGATAAACAAAATTAGATTTTTTTTGTTTAAATAAAAGGGTTAAATAAGTTTTTGGTCCCTATAAATATATTCAATTTCGTGTTTAGTCCTTATAATTTTTTTTTACATGTTTTGGTCCTTATACATTTTTTCACAACATATTTTTGGTGCCTGTTTAATCAAATTTTGTTTAATTATGCTTAAACATTTAAATTTTAAATGATTTTTTACCGAAATTTTAAGAACATCATAAGAAACTCTTTTATAAAAAGTTAGAATTTTTAAGCATGTAATGAATTAAATATAATTTTTTAAAACACCATAACTTCAAGATAAAACTAATGAAAATTTTAACCTAAAATTTTAATTTTTAGCTAATTTTTTGCAAATGAACTTGTTATAATGATTTAAACAAGTCTTTAAAAATTCATTCAAAAATTTAAAAGTTTAACATAATTAAACAAATTTTAATTTAACATGGACTAAAAACTACATGTTGAAATTTTTTTATAGGGATCAAAACATGTCAATTTTTTTTAGGACAAAAAACGAAATTATCTATATTTATAAGGATCAAAAACTTATTTAATCCTAAATAAAAAGGGGAAAATTTGAAGTTTTTATCAAAAAAACAAAGAAAGGAATTTTTGAAATTTTTATTAAAAAACTGGAAAACGTAATATAGTGGTTTGGTTCAACATAAAAATAGCATACCAGATAGGTTATACGAAGTAGTCAGGTATATAGTTTTGGAAATTATAATCAAACCGAAAAACACTTTAAGAGTGCTTCGGAAAAATAACAATCTGGAAATGTAAGTCATAGTGTTCCCTGAAAAATGGTATCTAAAGTGGGTGGCGTTTAGCATGGAAAAGGAAAGTTTTTTTTCATCATAGGAAAGTTCATGTTTTAACCATTGATATATTAATAATTTAAATGAATGATTCAGATTTGTTGATGACAACCGTCTTTTAACTTTTTGGCATTGAACTACTACAAAAAAATTGACCCCACAACAAATTGTTTATGTTTATAATCGATTGTGGGCTTTTATGTGTTTGAATGTGGGCTCCCGTTTTTTTCTTCTAAGAATGAGCCACACCATATTTACTAATTAAAAGCAAAAAATAATTTGTGTTTTTGGGTAGAATTAACGTTTTTAATTAAATATTTTTTGGTAGAATAACACTTTTTTTGGTCAGGCAGTAGAATAAAACTTTTATATTAGAAAATAAACTGGTTTTTCAAATTTAATAAAAATTCCATTCAAACCAAAAAATTAAAAAGAAACGACACTCAATTATATACATATATAAAATAATGGGTAGAAAAAAATGATTCTTTTCCAATTTCTTCCTCAGCTAAAAGAAGAATCACTTCATGAAATTCTCTCCAATCCTCTCCACAATGATACCATCCAAACAAATATAAACGCATGTGTCAAACAAAAGGAGTCCGTTTTGCATTCATGGGCAATGGGTATCACTCTCAACAGCTCTCTCTACTAACAAAGATGGGTGGCGTATTCACAGTGGTGGATTGACGCATATGAGGTGTAGAGATGGCCGATGGGGTTGGTTTGGAGCAGATTTACTGGAGGAGAATAATCTTTTTTTATTGCAGCAACAAGGAGGTGAGATAGCAAGTTGAAACTGAATAAAATAAACAAAAGAAATTTTTCTTTTTTTTAACTGCAACAAGTTGAAACTGTCACCTGCCCATAATGGATCCACTTTCCCATGGTGGGAAAAAACTTTACTGCCCCAGGCTAAATGCCACCTCTAAAGTGCCTTGTAAAGGTGAACTCACGTTGAATTTGGAAATGTTGGGACATGAAAAAAGTTAAATGGCAAAAAGGACAAAATCAGAATTACTGTTTTGTAGAGGTGAAGTTACAACGGTAGGTGTATAGGCTATATTTTTTGAATCTTGTTGTTCCCACTTCATCGATGACTATGAAACACCCAAAAATTACACCTTTACCTCCATCGGCAGTTAACTGCCGCCAAATTTACATGTAAAAAAAGGTTGCTTTGACAGTTAACTGCCGAGGAACAAGAAATTTCGACAATTAACTGCCGTCGGATGAGTTTTTTTTAGCAATCCCAAAAGTGGGAACAACAATTTTCAAAAAAAAATCTTGATGAGATGGGTTAAATTGAGGCCCAATAGTTTGAGTAATGAACTATGAGGCCCATTCTTGGCAAAGATAGTAGCGGTTATCAGTTACCATTGCTTTTTTAACCTCTCAATTGACTGCACTGTATTGAAATGCAAAAATTATTGTTAAAAACAATTGAAATGCAAAATTAACCTTTTTCTTTGTGTTTTATCACTCTAAAGTTACAGGAAAGGAGTCAGCATATTTCTCATTTGTACATGGGCAACGTCATTGAATCGTTTGCTTCAGGCTTCGGAGAAACTGTTGGAAAAATTTTCAGTTCTCCACTTGAATTTCTTTCAGGAAAGTCTTGTAGGTAATATATACTATATTGTTGCCTTTCACAAAATTATGGTGTTGAATTTCATAATGCTATTTACACAACCATATATTACAAAAGGGTATACAATTTTAACCATGTCTATGTGAATTTTAAATTTTGAAGTTCTAAGTGGGGCAGTTATACAAGTTTATAGTTTTTTTTTTTTTTCAGAGGGTAAGTTCATTTAGTTCAAGAGTAGTTTTATTTTGTGCTATAAAGCACCGACATAGGCACGACATGGATATGTTGACATTGGTATTTTTTATTTTTTAAGAGACATTAGTAATTATTTAAGAAAATATTTTAATTGAAACGTAACATGTGTTAGTGTTGTGTGGACAAGGAATAAAGGGTAAGACACATACATGTTGACATTGGTAATTATTTAAGAAAATGAATTAATTGAATGTGACATATGTATTAGTGTTGTGCCGGACACCCAATGTGACTTCAATAGGAAGTATCGATTCTATAGATGTTTTGTCTGCAGCGTTTTAAAGGGTACATCTTCACTTTTCTGAAATGGATTTGGTGTAGTGATTGTATTGCAAAGTTTATAATTTCAACCACCCGATCTAGATTACCGCCCAAAATCGTTATAAATGATTAATTTTTTTTTCGTGTTAAACCTTTGGTTCCAAGTAGAAGGGGTTCTAACAATGGAGCTCGTGAGGTAAGTATAGTCTGACAAAAAATTGTTCCACCCAAGAATCGAATTCAGGTTCTCCCGAACAATTCATCCTCTGGTGGAGCTTATTAACTACTGGAGCTCAATTGTTTGGTTCGTTATAAATGATTTTGTTATTGTATAATATGGGCTTGATCTTAAATAACAACCTAGCTATATCATTTAATGCTTGTAAATATGTGCCTCTCCTGCAGCAGAGAACTGACTTCTTGGTATATATGTTCTCAGTTCAGTACGTGGACCAACATGGGATCTCATTTGTTATATCGAAAATTTTTGTGTTGCTAATCTATTGAGGTTGGCCGTGGTATTTGTTCTATTGTACATTGGTGAGTTCAATTGTTTTGCTATTTCATTGCAACATGTTTTAATTTCAAATTGCAACCTATTAACTTGGCTATATTTTGTTTGACATTCTGTTTTCTTGCAGTTTTGTTGTTCTTCTATGTACTGCATAAATTGGGCATATTTAGATGTCTATGTCACTCTGCTTGCAAATTTATATGGGCATGTTTCTCTTCTTGTTTCCACATTTGGGAGTATTCATGCACTTTCTTATGTGTTAAACTACACAATGTCGAGAGGAGGAGAAGAAGAAAGTTTAGAATGGAAATGAATGAAGAAGAATACATTGATGAAAGCCTTTCATACCATTTTCCAGCATCTGCAGAATTAAGCAGATCGTTTTCGCGTAGAAGGAGAGACTATAAAGGCCACCACTTAAGAAAGTCTTTGAAGCCTAAGAGGGGTCATGCTCAAGTTGAAATTAGTAGAAATTTTAGTTATAAGAATAAAAGTAATCATAGTATTAGAGATCCTAGTTGCTCAAGCAATGTCATTAAGCATGGTAATTACAAAGGCATGGTCCATGATATTAAGGTAACACAAACATCAAATTTTGCCAGAAAAGGTATGAATAATAGGAAAAGAGTTATTCGAAGGCAAAGGCAATAGAGTTATTCAAAAAGGTGTGTAATGTTAACTACTATATAATGTATGCTTGCTTGTATTAAAATTTAAAACAATTTTTTTTTTCCTTCTTTTTATTTGATTTTGACATGAATAATGAGAAATTGTACAATAAAGCATTTTGATTTCTTTGATCTTAACATTAATAAAGAGGAGATGGTATTCAAGTATATATGTTTTATCTCTCTCAAGAAATTGACAAATATATGCATAGTAATAATGTAATGCAAAAATAAAGGTTCTGTTTTGGAGTAAGGTATATTGCTACTTATGGAGGATGTTTTGCTATATTGCTTTGCACAAAAGGTTACCTTATCCAAAAAGAAAGTCCAATGTTTATGACCATTATATTGGTAATGCTAAGGTAGGACCTTGAAATAGACAAGAATCTGGAATATAATGAATCCATGACAAAAGGATTTCCATTACTTGACTTTGAAGTTTCTTCATCCCAAAAGAAGTCTTAAAAATTATGCTTCTATATGTTCATCTCCTCAAATACCTCAAGGGTCGTGTTCTATTCTCATTCCCTCAATCGTACCGTAAAACCTATTTTTTCTTCAATGGAACGCGAGGAGGGGAAACAATCTTCCGAAAAAAATCCATACACCGAACTTGAGGAAGTTAGCTCCGATTTTATTCTAGCAATTGGCTTGCAAGAACAAGAGTTAGAGAGAACAACATTCACAAATCTACCAACCATTGAAAGTGAAAGTGATGAAGATGTAAGTGACTCTTCTTTTAGTAATGATGATATTGGTGATGCTGATTTTTCATTTAGTCAGGAGTTCGAAACCGATCTTCAGTTTCTTGAAGACGAAGGAAGCAATATTGACGATGATGATGATTATGACGACGATGAAATGGAGTTGGAAGAAGATGAGGTTGATCCAGATGAATTATCTTATGAAGAGTTGATTGAATTAGGAGACTTCATAGGAGAAGAGAAGAGAGGATTACCAGCTAATGAAATCTCTTCTTGCTTACACCCTTATAATTGCAAAATTGCTGAAAGCACAAGTGGGATAGATCGTTGTGTGATTTGTCAGATTGAATATGAAGAAGGTGAAGCATTGGTTGCACTTCATTGTGACCATCCTTATCATACAGATTGTATAAGCAAGTGGCTTCAAATTAAGAAGGTTTGTCCAATCTGTAGCAATGAAGTATCAACGTCCAACAAAGCTAAAAACACTTGATGAATGATTTGGCTTTTAGAATTGTTGTGTATGTATATTCAAATTACTACTTGTAATCTTCATTTGAATGAAAACTATAGTTGAAAATAAATAACATAGAAGCTTTGGAGTTTGGATCATTACAAACAATATCACCAACAAACTAAATTCCTCATTGTCAATTCCAAATTCTCATTTGTAAATTCATTTGAATAATTTGCTCTAGACTAAAATTCAAGTGTTGTTCAAGTTTTATTATGCCATTTTATTTGTTTAATTAATTTCTTCAATTCACTTTTTTTTTTCCTCATCTAACGTAGAATTTTAAAGACTTGCTTGTTGTATTGCTTTAAGTTTAAACAAAATATAGATTCCTTGACACTAAATGGACAAAACAATGAGATTGTAATCTGTATTTTTTTTACATCAAATAATCTAAGAGATTTGGAACAGTGTCTCAATCCTAATATCAGAGAATTGTTATCAATAAATTCCAAAATATGCATGCGTGATGGAACATGGAGAAGGCAAGGTTGTTAGTTGTTACTATTTCTTTGGTGGCTATCATGCCACATAGTATTATATACCACACACTTTGTAGTTTAGTGCATGCGATGTGTTGGCCTAGTGACTCACAAAACATTGAACAATTCACTAATAAATTAAAGACAAATAGATATTATTAAAAATTTATAGCATGAGAGACAAAAAGACAAACAAACAAATAAAATAAGGTCAGGTTGCTAGAAACCCCACCACTTGATCTCTCCATACCCGTCCACATTATGCAGTTGCAAGAAAATGAAAAGAGCATCAACCGTAAGAGTCACTTCAAAGATTGTTTTAATGGAAAAACTATAATAATTAATTATGATTAACAGAACATTTCCAAAAGAAAACTATAATTAAAAGAAGGTTCTCTGCGAGGATAAAGTGGAAACATTTTACTTTATTGATGTCAATGAACAAACTCAGAAATTCTAAACATAAAAAGACAAAACCAGATTAACTTTAATTTTGAAAAGACGACACTGATGATTGAGCATGCATGCATTTAAATAACGGCTGAAATTTTTAAGGAATTATACTCGCTTAATGTCAAATGAATCTATATATAAACAAAAGAAAAAAGTACTTTTTTTCAAGGAAAAAGGAAAAAGTACTTATACCTATATTGGTGGTAGTATCAGATATTTCGTATGTTTCACACACATTTGAGACCAAAAAATCTGTAAATAAGTGTCAATTTTAAAAGTAATTTTTGTTTATTATTGTTGAAATTCTACCTTCTTGCTTATATTACTCTCAAATTTATATTTTCCACTATAGTGAATAAGTTAATTGAAAAGAAACAAAATATTATTACCTTTCTTTAATATATAGAAAATGTGAACATGTATCTCTAGAGCCCTAGTTAAATATACCAAAAAAAGAGATTTTATGTCAAAAATGATACTTTTTAAGGTGTTGAATAATTGACTAGACAATTTCTTTAGCAAGTGTCCAGTGACACTGACACTTGTTAGTGTCCAGAGACACTTGTTAGCAGACACTTGTTAGCATGAATGTTCGTTGTACGGTTTGAATTGATTTTGAGGCAAAAACTTATCTGATATAATATAATGTGGTTTAATTTATATCGATTTTTGAATATCCAAATTACAAATTGTAAGTTTTTTCATTGATATTAATATATGAAAATATGGTAAAATAATATATTTGATACAAAATCTAACATATGATTTATTTAAAATTAATAGTACGGAATAACAATAATTGATTATCTTTGAAACATATGAAATATTAACAAAATATAGTAAATTAAATTAATATGTAGTATTAAAAAAATTAAAAAGAAAAGAATAATAGCTTAATATAATATATGATACTTATAAAAAAAAAAAAGGAAATATGTATTGAAATATATGTATGCAGTTCGGTTTGGTTTTGAAAAATCAATCCAACATTCAATCCAATCTGAGCGGTTTTCACAAAATGGTATCCAAAGACATTTATTAATATTCGGTTTTGTGGGTTTTGATTTTTTAGATCGATTTGCAGTTTTAATTTGGATCGGTTTGGATTTAAACACTCCTACTTATTAGTATTCTTTACTCGATGTCTTTTCTATGTGTAAAATAGACAATTGCATCACACACACAGAGTACAAGTAAAATTAATTGCTTTAACTAATGTCATTTTTAAAATACAATCTGATTAAATTATGTTTTCTAGATAAATATTTTTTCATAAATTTCATCCATTGAAGATAAAAGGGAAGTCTTAACGTAACGGTAAAATTGTTATTATCTTACTGAAAGATAATAGGTTCAAGTTTTAATTAGAAACAACCTCTTGTATTTTAATTTTGATTTTCTATGTTGTGAGTTTGTGAGTCTAACTCATATCGCTAAACCAACCCTTATTGGTATAATCTGTTATTTATATGAAAAATTTCTCACGAAATGTACTTTTGAGAATGCACTTAAACTTAAGAGATCAAGAAAGATAATTACACTTAAAAAATTATTTTAGTAAGTGTGTGAAACAGGGGCGGAGGAGAGTGGGAACTTGTAGGTGTCATGGCTCTCCAAGTTTCAAAATTCATGAGAGATTTACATAGTCAAATCTTTTAATGGCCCTAGCTATACCGGTTAGTTACTAAGCATAATTTGTATGAAAATAGTTGCTTGGAAAGGCACGATGCATGAGTGTGATGTGTGGCAGAAGGTGTTAACACATGTTGGCTACTATTTAGGCTGATGGGAGATAAAGTATAGAAAGGAAGGAGTGGTAGAATGAGATTTTTTTTTGTTGTAATGAACATATCAAAAGAATTGGAAAATTGCTGCGTCAAACGGTTGTTTCATTGTGCAACACTGCAACATGCAAAATATATTTTACTAATATCAGAGTTTTGTTCATGGTCCCCTAAATTTGGATTCCTGACTCTACCATTTTTTTGGTTATAATCGAGAAGATATGAAATGCTAATTAGAAATCCCTTTCTTTATGAATTGTTTAATTTAAGGACCTGTTTAAATGAACAACTTAATTTGGCACTTAGTACAGCGTAAAAAGTAAGTTGTTTTTTTAAGCTCTACTAAACTGTCTCATAAATGCTTATGTTACTATATATATGTTGTCCTATATTGATTGATCTAGTTTGATCATTTAGATTATTCTGTCCTATATTATAAGTAAAAAAGAAAATCACATTCGTTAAGAAATCTAAAATTTATAACATAGTTTTTTTTGTGTTATTTTTGAAATAAGTTTTATAAGAAGATGTAAAAATAATTTTTATTGGTCGTTGGTTATTGAGAAAATAAAAAAAATGAGCAAATTGAATGCACTTTACATTTAATTTTTCTTTAGAAAACATAATTTTTTAAACAATGATAAAAATTTGTATTTTTTGTTTATAATTTGGGACAAAGAAAATGAGTATTTTTTGCTTATAATTTAGAACGGATGGAGTATTCAAGTAACATTTTGTTCAGATTTTTTTTATTGTTATATAAAGACAAATTGTAAAATAAGATGTTGCTTAATTTGTTTTGATAGATATTTTTAAAATAGTAATTGTAATTTTCAAAATAGTATTGTAAATAGGCAACTACGTACGTCACTTAATATGGAACGATAGAATAATCTAAACTAAACCAATTTTTTAAAAATAAAACCAATTTAAAACAGTCTCATATTTCCTTTTTACAATTTAAGGTTTCTAAATTGATCAAGGTAAATAATACATTTTGTTGCTTTTTATAAAATTATGAGTCTTTTTTCTTTCGCAAGTTATATGGTTGAATGTAGAAGTGGTATCATACGATCTTTAGAAGTGGTAAATGGAAACTTAAACTAAACTAATATAATCATTGAAGTAAAATTTCAAACTAATATCGTTTAGAAAGGTCTCTATGTTGTTTGATGAATTCAACGGAATTGACGGAAAATAAAAGTACAAATTTTGCCGCCCCTCGTGTGACTGACTCTATTTGTCAACATGCTTCTCATTCAATGAAAGCAGAAAAAAGAAACAAATAAGCAAAACGTGTTCATTTCATTTGGACTCAAACTGTTCCTGTTTTACAACTGTGTGCATCATGACTCTGAGCATCCTCCATTTCAGTGGTTTTTCTTTTTCAAGAAAAACAATTATCATGTCAAGATAAGAAGAAGGGAAAAATTTTTGACCCTATTAAATGAGTTTGAAAATTCAAGCCGATCCACTTTCCACTATCCAGCGCACTCGATAAAGCCCAAAACTTTACTCAAATTAATGTGTATATGTGGTTGATGGATAGTGTGTGTAAGTGTGAAAATTTCATGATATCAAATTTGAATCATACGTATGATGGCTCGAATATTACTGCTCTTTTTGGGGAGGGATCATGATACTTCATCCATATGTTCTCTTTGCGTTTTTTAGAAATGTTAACGAGTATCCTTAAGACATTTGTTAAAAACTATTAATAATAATTTTTTATGAAAAGTTGTGTAATCAATGCATTGGAATTTGCAACATTTAACTTTTTTAAAAAATATTTTTTAAATTTGAGATCCTTAAAGAGCGTTCTGACGGCACTCGTTAACAATACCCTAATATCTCTTTAGAGAGGAGTCAAGATACTTCATCCCTTCTTACATATATGTTCTCTTTACTTTTTTTTTACTTTTTTTTTTAAGAGATTGTTAATATGCCTATATATGTGAATATATTTTTTTTGGGATTGTAAGTGAATACTATTAAATTGTATTTTATTTGAGTTAAATAACTTCAGATTATATTTTGGTAATACAAATTTGTGACCTAAATAAAAATATTATAATATTTAAAACTCTTTGACGTTTGA
>Ga0209282_1000303_pt1 | contig 24405 bp, 15 predicted proteins | sample Mtrugardesep15_FD_187529 | JGI IMG/M metagenome (GOLD analysis project Ga0209282, IMG submission 187529) | Root nodule microbial communities of legume samples collected from California, USA - M. trunc garden sep15 (SPAdes) (version 2) | ecosystem: Host-associated > Plants > Roots > Nodule...
CAGTGTCTGAAGAATCTTTGCTTCTGATGAATCTGCCTCTGGATACCATTTGCTTCTGATGAGTCTGCCTCTGATGAACTTGCTTCTGATGACGTCATCTTCAGAAGCATTCTGACTCTGATTTTCCATGAGCGCTTTTATTCAGATGTTCTTCAAGCTTCAGTCTAAATTTCCTTTGCTCTTTAATTCATTCAATCAGAACCTCTTGTAAATAAATCTTTGATAATAGTCCTGTACACTTGAATAAATATTTAGCATATCCAATTGATAATTTTTAATACTTTGTTATCATCAAAACTTAAGTGGTATACTTGTGAAACACCCTTTGTTCCAACAATTAACACTTGCAAGTGCTACAACAACCATAGCCAAAACTATAGTTCTTTTTCACTAAATTAAAGTTAAAGTGATTAATAAAATAGAACCCATCAAAGCTATAAAGCCAACAGAAAATGCAGAAGAAAACACATACCATATGTCAGTTATAAATATGAAACGAAGGGAGTCATACTTGCTTACAACGAATCATAACCCATCACAGTTGCAATTCAACTCAAACAAAAGTAATAATCATTATCACAGTATTACTTTTGTACTTGATCTTCCTATTCTAAATAAAAACTATAAAATGAAATAAACTAAAATATGTTCCAAAATCATGCAACGACACACTTCCAATTCCAATAGTTACAAGTTATAACAGTTTCATTCTTACATCTGGCTAGAAGGGTTTCAAAAAAGCACAAAATAATTGTCTGATCCTTTCAAAACAATAGGATTAACTATCTCAGCTAAAATAGTACGGAATATGAAATTTCGATAATGAATTCCTGATTCATTCAGTATCGAACTAGTTCTATCAGTTGCCAAAATTGTCTTCAGAATTGTTTGAAATTTATAGATGATAATAAAGGATAGAAGCACTATTTGATATTTCTTGCTTCCCTGCAGAGATAATAAATGAAACAAATTTTACATTACTCACTATCGATTATAAGCAAAGTCAATAATGATCTAAAACAAAAGGTCAAAATTGTCCTTAACGTTTATGTAAAAACTTAAAACTCCTAATGATAGGAGAAGAAGAAGAAGAAGAAAGGATGAAAACCTAAAACAATCATGCCTTTAAACATGTGAAATGCATCCAAATACTAAAGGAAAATAGCAAATTAAAAAGAGATTGTTACATCTAGACACCAAAACATTTACTAAGTCTACATGTTTGCATCATTTGAGTTCGCAAAAAAAAAGTTCTAAATCAACCATTCTTCAATATTGACATCTAACCATGATATGATGCTCATGCTTCACATGCCCATCCCAAAAATAGCTTTTATCAGTTCTATCATGCATCGATGACATGTTCTAATTATAAAGAGTAATTTAAGAATATAAGATATATAACAGAGGGCCATGCTCCACCCTAGATTGGAAAAATGTACTAAAGATAGTGATATACAATATAAGAACCCCCATAAAAATTATCAAGAACATCCAAACCAAAATACATAAAAGAAAACAAGAACAAAATTCTAGATGCAAGGTAGTTAAAATCAGGATTTTACACAAAATCAGAAAGGGGAATTGATATTATAAATCGTGAAATCGCAACACTAATCCTAAGTTTTTACAAAATTCATAAATCTCAAATATATGCTTATAAATTTATATATATGCATATAAATAATAAATTAGCACAAGATAAAAAAAGACCTTAAATCACACTTGAAATAGTTTTGTAAATTTCAATTCATAAGCAGAGCTCACATAACAACACAATTGCAAAACATTTACGTAAACGTGAAATGCTTATGTAATTAAAACGCTAACACTCACATAACAACATAGCTCAAATAACATCATCATAACACTTGAAATACTTATGTAATTAAAACATTGAATCAAACTCATTAGTCTCAAACAAAAGAACTAAAGCTTCTTTTTATAGTTCCACCACTACGACCATAATTGTAGAATCATTTCAAAGATCGTAGATTATATCCGATTACATGATTTAGAAGCGCAATTCCACAAGATTCCACCAAAATAAGATTGTGTATAATAATAATCGCCGAGGGAAAGTATAATGGCAAGATCATAAGATTTTATAAATCAAATTGGGATTTTAACTGTTATGCCTAGAGGTGATCACTCAAGAAAATTTCTCACTGTCCAAAGTTCTACAGCCATAGCAAAGTCCGCAAAAATAATATTTTCACGTTCTTATCCATATATACACGGATACCATGATAGGGTGCAATAGTCTCAACATTCTAGAATAAGCTTGAAAAAATAATGATTTAGGGGTGAGGATATCAAATAATGAGAAAGAAAACAGTCAATTCATATTGAGATTCGTTGGAAGAAGAAAAATTAAGTCATATCAATATTCTTTCTTAAACCTAATTTATGAGAAAATTAATCATTGTCTAACTTAATTTGCCACATACACTCTCTTTTGGGTTTCTTTTGAAATCCATAATACACACATTGTCAAATACATAAAAAATGTACATAAACAAACTATACAGGGTGGTTCAACATCAATACGGACAACATATTTGATACAAATTACAATACATGTTTATCTCTTTCTCTTTCACTTTTTATCTTCTGAAACTTAAAACACATTTCAAAAACACAAAATCCAAATGAACTTACTGTATTTGATATCAAAATTTTGATGTCGAAAATTCATTTCTCAATGAAAAGTTGAAGCGAGGATATCATACGATGTGACCATTGAACTAAATGAATATAGCTTATTAAGATAAAATAATCTAGATAAACTATAAGAAAAAGTACCTTCTCTTGCTTATACTTTTAGTTATCAATAGGCAAAGGAGGTGGCAGAAGGCTTCCAACAAAAACCATAGCTTCATTGAAATTAGGAATTCCTAAAACACAAGTAACTTTTTCACTCTTGAGATCATACCAAAACAGCTTCCTACCATCTATTTCCAACAGCACTTTCCTTCTATCACTAGAATAACCTAAAGGCTTCAAAGATATCAAAGGTTTATCGAAGCACGAAACCTCTAAAGTAAACAATTTACACCAACTATCTTTAAATCCATATTCTTTCATCACCCAAACATCAACCATATCAATTTCCAATATCGGACGATTCACAATCATACAAAGACACCCTCCCAAAAGGGAAACACCAATCTTGTGTCTGTCAACTGTCGCTGGTGTTTCAGGAAGAGGAACTTCGTTGAAAACCTCCTGTGTTAGGTTAAACGCAACAATTAAAGGAGATTCAGACCCATCAAGTTTGGGAATCACAACCCAGTGAAGAGAATTCGAATTCTCAAGAAAAACCCCCATGGTAGTTTGAGAAAAGCAAATAGCATACGGCATATTGGGAAGTACTTTCCATGAATTCGTATTGGAGCTGAAGAGTCTCACCTGTGAGTCGAATGTGTGATGTTTCAGATCAACGAAACCTGAGACTATGACCAATTTGTAATCACCGGCGAAAGAATCGAAACCAAAGCCGTCCATCCTTACGCCAAAGCGGATAAAGTTAAACCCAGGTTCATAGCGAGGAACGATGAGATAAGGGATAAAGCGATGTTTACAGATGTTAGGGTTCCAGAACGCGAATTCGTTGATGCCGCTGGAGATGCAGAGGAGGCCGTTACATGAACCGAGAAGACGATTGCGGTTGCCGGAACACATGAAAGGAAAGCGGAGTTTAACGCGGGAGGTTAAATCAGGGAAATCAAATTGGTACAGCTTGGTGTTGTTGCGACGGAGGATGAGGTTGAAATTGAGGGAGTTTTTGAGGTGAAGGTCAGTGAAGTTGTGAGAATCGATTATGGATTTAAGTGATTTTGAACTTGATCGGAATCGGAGAAGTGATTTTACTGGTAAGCGAGAGAAGATTTCGGCGACTATTTCCGGCGGAAGAACATCACCCGCCATTGGAAGATCGGCCATGGAATCGAATCGAAACTGATTTTAGGGTTTTATGTTTTTGGTGTTGTGAGGTTTGGATTTGGTTAGGGGCTATGTTAGTGTTTCATCCTGTTTTTATAAAACTCCAAAAAAGCTTAATACGACCATAAAGTTGTGGCAAATTTTAAATTAGTACTCACTTTGTCTCATTTTAAATTTTAATAGTCACTTAAGCATTTTCTATCTATTCAAAAATATTGTCGTTATAAAATATTAATGCAACATTTTTTAAAATAATTTCACTCCATTTAAATAATCAATTAGCAACAATTAATATTAGTGTTTTAGTAAATGATGTTAATTATAATTTTAATCTGATTAGGCATTTTGTTAAGAGTTGTTCACAATCTTTAAAAGACTATTATTATAGAGTATAGACACTCATGTCAAGTACGGACAAGAAATTTCGTCTCATGTTATATAACTCACCATTTTATAGTTCATATTATTCAATGAATAATTTCTTTTACTTTTACGGATTGTGTTCTTACATATGGTGAACATTGAACTCACCACTATTTTTAAAAGAGTAATGCCAAAACTTATACAACGGAGGCACCTGTTAAGGTAGTAAAAAAAACAAGTTTTAAGTTAAAAACAACATTTTTTACATTTTTGAGGAATTGATTACACAAGTTCAAATGCAACCCTTCTATATTTGCTTCTTTAACTAGTGACCCCAGTGATTAACATTTCCCTTAAACCTATTCAATAAGCAAGGTAAGGTGACGTGACAATAATTTTTAGACATATACTACTCACACCCTAAATAACTCAAGTTACATCCCAGAATGACTAATATACCCTTTAATTACATTAAAAACTAAGTTTACATTAATCTCTTGTATACATACGTAAACTGAATTTACATTAACTATGTAAACTGGGTTTACACTAACCTCTTATATATACACGTAAATTGAATTTACACTAACCTCTCATATACATATGTAAACTCATTTTACGTAAACCTCTTATATACATACGTAAACTTAATTTACATTAACTACGTAAACTAAGTTTACACTAACCTCTTCTATACACACTTAAACTGAATTTACATTAACTACGTAAACTGAGTTTACATTAACCTCTTATATACATACATAAACTGAATTTACATTAACCACGTAAACTAAGTTTACACTTAACCTCTTATATAAATACGTAAACTGAATTTACATTAACTACGTAAACCGAGTTTACACTAACCTCTTGTATACATATGTAAACTGAACTTACACTAACCTCTCATATACATATGTAAACTCATTTTACGTAAACCTTTTATATACATACGTAAACTGAATTTACATTAGCTACGTAAACTGAGTTTACACTAACCTCTTATATACACAAGTAAACTCATTTTAAGTAAACCTTTACATACGTAAACTGAGTTAAACTAACCTCTCACTACGTAAAATCAAATTACCGTTAACAGAGACATATCTCATACCAAAACAAACAATAAACAAATAGAAACTCTTAGAAAAATAAATTCATGAAATTCACTAACATTTATGAATAGAGTACAGATCAATGAAAAAGATGTTGATTCAATCTTTGATTTTGGTTGCACATCTATGGTGATTTGTGGATGAAAGGGGGCGAGGGTTCAGAATGATAATGAAATAAGGGTTTTTAGAAATTTACATGAAGAGGGTAATTTTGGTATTATTGTAAAATTTTAAATAAATTTGGGTGTAACTAGAATTATATAGGGTTAAAATAGAAAGAGTCTCATTTTTACTTACATAAAATGAAATGTTAACATTTAAAAGAAAAATAAGAGTAAATTACACTTATGTCCTCCAAAAGAAGCTTGAATTACACTCATCTCCCCTATAAAGTTAAAATATTCACTATTCTTCCTTCAAAAATAAAACTTATACTCCCATCCTCCATGATATGCTTAAATTACAACACCCCCCTTTAATAATTAAATGTGCACTACAATTTAATCTATTTTAGCATAAATTAAAGTGGACCCACAATACTATTTTTTTTGGAGTGTGTTCGATTTTTTTGTTGACAAATTACTAGAAATAAAAAAAAACTTATTAAGGGAGGAAATTGTAGATTTTAACATAATATGGGTAGGAAATGTAATTCAAGCTTCTTTCAGGGGCAGAGAGTTGAATATTTTCTAATATGTTTTGCATAAGAGGGGAGGAGAGTGTAATTCAAACTTCTTTCAAGGGAGGGGAGTGTAATTTACTCAAAAAATAAACAATGACTATTTGTAAAAGTTGTGTCTGCTGAAGTTTTAAGAAGTCAAATTGATCTATAATCAACGTTAATCCGTTATACTTAATAGATTATCAATATTTTGTTAATAGTATTATCTTCGAACAAACAAAACTGTTTGAATTATCCAAATATATATTAATGCATAGTAGGGCTGGAAATGAGTCAAGTCGAATCGAACTTGTCTGAGCTCGACTCGACTTGATAAGAATTTGCTCGGCTCGAGTTCAAAACGAACTCTTTTTTCAGCTCGAGTTCGACTCATTTAAAGTTCACGAACAGTTCGGTTCAGCTCGATGCTCGACTCAAGATCGTCGTGAACTTTTTTTTTCATTTCAAGCTCGACTCGAATCAAACTCGTGAACAACTCGGTTCAGCTCGATAACTCGAATTAAATGAACCATGAAGAGACAAAGACAACTATGGTTTATATGGCCACAAAAACAGCTCACAAACCTCATAGTTAGTTGGTCTAAAAATCACTAAACAATACTATTAATTAAATTAATTGATTAGTATTATTGTAATTCCATTCCCATTGTACGTGACTATGACTGTACTGTACACGCTTCTTCACAAAACTTTCGGGTGAAGATCTTCTTTATTTCCTAAATAAAATAGAAATGTCAATTATTATAGTTTTAAAGTAAATATATGATATAAATGCACACATTTTAAGAATTGAAGACATTAATTGCACATTTATACACCAAAACTTTGTTAATAGAACAAATGGAGAGAACTTAAAATGGAGAGGATCTTTACCTAAAACTTTTGGTGTGGGACATAAATTGCAAGCTTAATTTTTTTGGACAAGTAAACTTAAATCTTTCAAGTGCATGGTTTATGTTATATACTCCACTTGCTATCGATATTAAAAAACTTGTAGGTGAGCATTACCATTATTTCTACTCTAGGTGAGCATACTCCACGTTTTGACAAAGAAAAATGTTATAAATAATATTTCATTTAAAAATTAGTGTAATTGATTTAGCAAATACACACACACACACACAGCTCAAGTTCAACTCATTTATTTGACGAACTTGATTTTCAACTCAAGTTCGACTCATTTGGTTCATGAACGAAATTCAACGAATCAATTACCGAATCGAATTTCGAACTATTTACGAGTTGGTTCGGTTCGTTGCCAGCCCTAATGCATAGCTACTTAATCAAGATTTGTTTTTCTTTTGTGACAGCTAACGCTACCCGGTTGTCATGAGTATCCAAATTTATTGTTTCGCCCAGGACACTCAAAATCTTAGGACCAGCCCTGAACTAAAGCATATAATGGAAATGAGAGATATCATTCAACAAATGAGAAAGAGTTAAAAGATAAATGGGAGGTACGAGTACGACAGAGAAATGTTGAAAAGGATCTAATGGAATACAATAATTGAGAGGCACACGACATTTGAAGTAAAGACATATAAGCCTTTGGATTAAATGAAATCAATGGATGCGATTTGGTGTCAAAGATTAGTTTGACTACTGGTATCAACTTAAGTTAATCATGTGACATCTCGTACTCCTTTTCATTTCACGTGCGTGTTCAATAGTCTCATTCTATTCCCTTTCACGCAACCCTCCACCCTCTGCCATCTCTTCCGGCAACCTACCACCTCTTACGGCGAACCAACCACCATCTCTTCAACGCTATCTCTATTGTTCACTTTTCTTCACAATTTAGTTCGATTTGATTTTCAACTTTCGTTCATTTTCTCAATTTTCAATCTTCTGGAGAACCAAATTATCTAACTAAGTTATAATAAATTACTAAATCTCTCTTTTAGAATCTTCACAAGGGATCCCTTTCTGAGTCAAACGAGTACGCGTGGAGAGACAACTGTGAGCCAGACGCCACATAAAGGAATGGACTTTGGGCCGAACCTGTTGCTTCCAAATAACATTCCAATTACAGTCAGGCCTCGTTGAGTGCAATACGCCATCCACGAGACATGTAGTGATGGTACATTGTGAGCTTCCAAACACGAGAATCTGCAGGGTTGCGGTCATGAAGAGGAATAGTAAGTATAGAAGCAATGTATGAGATCGAAAAAATAGAATAAATCACTTCAAAATTCCATGTTGATAAGGTTTTGAGAACTCCATATCCTCATCCATGTGTAACCTAGATCAATGAATTTGTTCTTGATAACGTTGATGTGTGAAATTGTTCTTGATATACATTGTTGTGTTTGATAAGGGAAATCGTTGACGGTAACCACTGAATTTGTTACACATCTGCAACTTAAGCATCCAATTTCATCAGCAAATCACTCATACTTCCTTAGCTCTCTTTCAATGTCAATTTTGGGACAGAAAAGGTGGTTCAGTTAAACCTATAACAAAAAACAGTTGTTATTTCAACATCATAATACAAACACTATGTGATATAACTTATATAGAGCAAAAAGTTCAGACAAACTATAAAAAATACCTTCTCTGGTTTATACTTTCGCTTTCTATCCTTCTATAAAAGGTAAGGAAGGTTGTAGAAGGCTTCAAACACATAGCACCGATTCATGGAATTTAGGAATTTCTACAACACACGTAACGTTTTCACCATTGAGATCATACCAAAACAGGTTATGATATATTTCCAACAGAACTTTACTTCTATTACTAGAATAACCTAAAGGCTTCAAAGGTATCAAAGGTGTATGGAAATTCCACTGCCCTAAAGTAAACAATTTACACCAACTATCTTTTAATCCATATTCTTTCATCACCCAAACATCAACCTTAGTAGTTTCATAATTCAAAGTTTGATAACTCACAATCATACAAAGACACTCTCCCAAAAGTGAAACATCAATGCTATATCTCTCATTAGTGGTGACTCGTATTTCAGAAAGAGGAACCTCATTGAAAATCTCTTGTGTAAGGTTAAAAGCTACAATTAAAGAAGGTGGAGTTTCGGAATCACTGCCCAATGAAGAGAATTCTTAACGAAAACCCCCTTGGTTTGATGAGATAAAATAGCGTAAGGCATATTGGGAAGTACTTCCCACAAGTTCGTTTTCAAGTTGAAGAGTCTCACTTCTGAATGGTAAGTGAGGTGACTTAGATGGACAATACAATCTATTCTAAGGAGTTTGTAATTATCAGTGAATGGATCGAAAGCTATGCCGTGAAAGCAAAAGATCATGGTGCTAGAGTCAGAACGGTGAGAAATAGGGAGATTAGGGATGGCCCAATGTTTACGAATGTTAGGGTTCCATGAAGCGATATCGCAGAAGCGGTTGGAGATGCAAAGGAGACCGTTCTGAAAGGCTTCAAAGGATGGTTGAGTGAAACCGTGGTGGTTAGGTTAGGGAAATCAATTTGGTAGAATTCGGAGTTGCAACATAAGACGAGGTCGGAATTTAAAGAGTTTTTGAGGTGAAGGTTGGTGAAGCTGTGGGAATCGATTAAGGATTTGAGCGATTTAGAAATTGATCGGAATCGGAGGAGGGTTTGTACCGGTAAGCGAGAGAGGATTTCGGTGAACAAATCCGAGAGAAGATTAGCCATGGGTTAGAGTGATGAAAGGAAAGGATTAGGGTTAGGGGGGAGTTCGGTGAATGTGTGTATATATATATATATATATATATTGTTGAATTAGGGCTTTCACTAACTTATAAACTCCAATTTGACTTAAACCAAACCGGTCACGGGTGCATTGGGTTGAGATTTTGGATTATGCATAAAATACTTTTTTAAAATTCTATACAAAAATATTACTAGTACGTACCCCAAAAAAACATTACTAATTGAAAAAAGAAACTTTTTTTTAGGGAAGTAGAAAAAGAAACTTGTTAGCTCAATTGATAAAAGGCTTAACACTTTTGACCCACTAACTTTGCACTAGTTGCGATTTTGACCCCCTATCAAATAAAATCACATTTCAGCCTTCTAATTTTTCCCCTTTTGCAACTTTCAATTTTGATCATTCAAAATCAACCATCCAAGACAAAAAAAACAAGTGGGGTGTTTTGTTGAGGAAGTTTCAGATTTATAGAACAAATAATATGGTTTGGGACTGGTTTCTTGATCTTCTACTGTCTTGAATGGTTGATTTTGAATGATTAAAATTGAAAGTTGCAAAAGGGGATACTTAGGGGACTGAAATGTGATTTTTTATAATAGGGGGCCAAAATCGCAACTAGTACAAAGTTAGGGGCCAAAACTACGTTTAAGCCTTGATAAGAATGTTAAAATTATTAGGTCAAACAATGTCATCGGGGTTCGGCTTATCTGTGTGAATTTTCAACCGTTATTGTCATTTCATCTATCTATGAAGTAAAATACACTCATGGCTACACAATATATATCCCTATTTTTAACTGAGTGTAGTGAAAGTCATTTCAAAATTGTGACGCAATAGCATTTTTGCAATTATGTTGAAGTTGTGAATCATGGGAAGCTGGTTATTCAATATAACTAAGATTATACACCCAAGACACAGTGAGATTTTTAAAATGGAGAGGAAATGGTGTCATTGTTTAAGACGGATTTGTATGTAACAGTCTTCAAAAAATTTACTCAATTTTAGTTGAGGGGCATTTTTAAAATTAAGCAGAAATTGTGATGTTTAAGAAGAACTTTGTTTATAAACCGCTTCAACATTATTACTCTTATGTTGGGTTCATGATCGAGATGGTTAAACACATCAGATATATTTTCTAGTGTAATCGAATGATCGATCGTTTGATATTTTATCAACTTGGGTTATTCTCCTCGTTTGATATGCTCTGTTCATGTACTCCTTCACACACATCCCTAGAGTTGTTCCCATTCTCAGAAGAAAGATTATCCTTGATTTCAGAACCATATTCCCATTTGCGACACAATCATCATTCTCATTTGCAAGGTTCTTTTTCCTTGTCTATGTTTACTAGTATATATGTTTTTTGGAAACAAAATAATGGAAACCTTTTTTTACAACAAAGGTGAACAATGCTGGTGTTTTGTTGGAGTGATCTAGAAATTAGTGCATATTTAGCATTTTTAAGATTCTTAGATTATATATGTATTTATACACTTACTTGGTTTATTTGCATTGTTACTTGGTTTTTTCCATCTATCAAGTAAGACCATGAATAATTATCACTCTTTGTCCTATTTTGCTAGTCTCAACACTACCCATTGTGCTTTCCATTGCCAAGAGTCTAAGGCTATTAGTCATCAATATAACTCTCAACAATTGAAAATCTAAGTTGTACCACTCAGTGTTGGCTGGAACATTCTTGATGTACCCAATCACAAATCTTGGACTCAAGTAATGAAAGTCAAGGAATCGTTTTTTATCCAGATGTTATAAGAGCATTATATGGGAATGCATGTGCGAATGAGCAAAGAACTTGCCTCACAACAACTCTAAATAGGATAAGAATGGAGATAACCACCAACAACTCTAAAATGAAAAGTTTGTGTATTGATAAGGACAAAAAACACATTTAACCCTTTTTTTTTCTTCCAACATTCACATCTCTTGATCAATCATGCATGTCATGACTGGGTCTTGAGAACAAAAGAATACTCCAAACATTGGTAAACATAGAGATAATAGACACCACATCTCTTGATCAATCTCAGCAGTATTCATAGTATCAAGCTTTGCACCCTCAATTTATAACTTAACTATTTTTTATTTATTTTTGTTTATTTTAAAAAGGCCAAATTTTACTGTATACCAGCAACATTCTCTATCAAGTTTTAATGATACAATTATCATTTGAAAATGAGACAACTAAGTCAACCACTACAAAAACATTTCCTATGACATTATATTGGTTCTTTAAAACAACCTTAGGCACATGGAATGACATTCAAAGTCTACAGTAGAAAAGGAATAACAATTTAACACCACCAAAACTTAAGATTTTAGAGGACACAAACAAAAACAGATGTTCTAAATCAACCATTTTCAATATTGACATCTAATTTTAGAGGACACCCATATTTTATTAGAAATAAGAAACTGAATCCTTGTCTAACTTTTTTTTTTTCTGCCACACAAATACCATACATTATCAAATACATAAAACAACATGTACATAAACAAACTATAGAAGGAGGGTGGTTCAGTTTGACCTATAATAAAAAGTAATGGTGTCATTTCAGCATCAAAATATAGACACCAATATATGGTTATCTTGCTCTCTTACTTTTTTAGAGAAATAATAGTTGGACACAAAAACAAACGCAATACAGAGACCATATTTACCGTTGATTTATACCTAAATTTTCATTTTTTTTTCATTTCATTTCCTTCTTTCTCCTTCAACCCATCTCTCTACCACCCTCTCTCACACCCGCAACTTCCCACGCCGTCCATGCTCTATTTACAATTTACACATTTTTAAAACACACAAATACTAAATAAACTAAGCGTATTTGATATCAAGATTATAATGTCTAAAATTAATTTCTCAATAAAAATTTGAAGTGAGGATATATCATGTGATTGGTCCATTGAACTCAATGGATACAACTTATACAGAGCAATTTGTTTGTTTTTTACTGAAACTGTTCTGTTTTTTCAGTAGTAACCTTTTTTCTATATAAATTTTCTGCAATAATGAGCAAAATACTTTTTTTTTTTGAAGGAAGCAAAATACTTTTCTTTGGTATGAAGGAAAGGTTGACATTACATTTTTTTTTTTTATAAATAAAGGTTGACATTACGTGAATGGTTAGATGCATATAGATGAAATGATAATAGTCATTTTCGTTTTCACAACATAAAAGTGGGGAAGTCGAAATCCAAACCTCAGTCACAACGTTTATTTTAACAATTTTAACATTTTTACCGTTGAGTTGGTACTTGTATAAAGATTGGTTGGATTTCTAGTGTAAAATAAATGGTTGGAATTCAAATTAACTCGTCAGACAATTTATTTTAAAGGAACTGGTACGACAATTGTCTCATAGAACAATTGCGAACATATCATGATATATGGTTGAAAACAATTATCATATTTAGTGACATCCACAACCTATTTTTAAATGATAGAATTGAATACACCACTTTTAATGCAATATTGCTATATTCAATTTCTTAACAAGTGCATAACACTTCCCTTAAAAGAAAAAAGATGCATAACACTTGCTAACGTTTGATGAGGGTTGCATAGTTTAACTAGTTTGAACTAAATAATAAGTAGTTGGAAGTCAGGGTTTGAAGCCTAACAAGGGAGAAAATACTAATATAATATTTTCCTAAAAAAAATACTAATATAATAATTAACATATTAACCTTTATCATTAAAAAAACTTGTTAGTGTTTGGCAAAATATTATACGAGAATTTAATTTATATACACGATTTGTGTAAAATAAATATACATGCATCTAGTCACATCTCATCGTTACGTCACGTTATTATTTAAATTCATAAAATTGAGGAGATAAATCAAATTCATATATAAAATTCACATTATCTCGTAAACACAACTTAAATAGTAAAAAAATTATTAAAAAAACAATTGAATGCTAAAACAAGTGTTCCAACATGTAATTCCCTACATCTCTAAACTTAATATGTGTGTGAATTTTGTTTTTATCTCCTTGAGAAGAAACAATAAACTCAAATTGAATTAAAAAAAAACTAATAAACCATGGTTCTTAAAAAAATAGTAAAAATTAAAAAATAATGGTATAAATTGTAAGAGATTTGAACCTCTTAATAAAGTGACAATGAGTTTGATATCTAATTCTTATACAACAAAACTTCATATCTTTTTTTCCGATGTGCCAGACATCAAACAGCTATAAATGTTGAAGAACAAATTTTCAACCAAATAATAATTCTAAGATAATAAGTAAGTTAGGCTATGAAAATCATTAGGGTTTGGAAATGCCACTATGTTCAAAGAACGTTTATAAATACTAACCTATCACCACCAAAGATGTTATCACATTGACAACAAAAGCCAATCACATAACTTTACATATAAGTCAACTATTTACCAAGCTAAAATTTCGAATACTTAATCTAAACTAAAACAAATTAAACTAAAAAAAAAGTTAGGTGAAAATAAAATACCCACATTTTTCTTTTAACTTTGTGATTAATTTATTACCTAAGTTTACATTTTTTTTTAAGCGATTAATTGATTAATAGCTAAGTTTGCATTTTTTTAGAGGACCCAAATCCAAGTATGTCGGTTAAGGGCACATGTTATGTTCGAGTGAGACCAACGCGTATAATCAAATGAAATTACACTCCTACCCTTTCCGATCTTCTTCATCTTCTTCTTCTCCGAATCTCTGTTCTCAACAAACAAAAACATTTCCAAATCATAAAACAACCTTAATCAATGTCGCATCCTAAAACATAAACCTTAAAAAAAACTGCTTTAGAGAAAATTTCAAACCTGGCAAATCTTGGAGGATTAAGGGCTCGTTCTTCATTGAAGCAACCTTCCCTTGATTTAAACGACGACGACGAAGAGTGTCGTCCTTGGCGTCGAAGATTCACCATGGCTTTTTCCTGGGCTTCTGCCTTCAGGATCACTCTTCTTCTTCTCCTTCTTATTGCTGTTGTTGTCGCTTGTTTCACTCTTCCTATTGAAAAGGTTTGCTTTTTCTGTTACCCTTTTGGATTTTCTATTCGATTTTGATTCTGGGTGTTGAGATTTTTAGATCAAATTTATTGATTATTGTATAGCCCTTATTGATATTTTGATGTTTTTCATGTTTTTTGGTGTTTAGATTATGAAGGACTTCTTACTATGGGTTGATCGTGATCTTGGGGCATGGGGGCCACTTGTTCTGTAAGTTAGTTTTCATTCTTTTAGCTTTAAAAATAGTATATTGTTGGAATTTTTGGAGTTTCATAGTTGTGATTGTGAGACATTGTTTCAGTGTATGTTTGGTTCTGAGTTGACAATAATTGATTTTGAGAGAATCAAAATGTGTGTAAATATCAATTTTACAATCAAACGTTACAAACCCTAGCTTCAATTAGAATCAATTATGGAGGCAAAATCAATTCTGCTTGAAAGCAACCAAACATATCATGTCATAATCAATTCTGCACCTCCAGACTTAATTTTGGTCCCTCTTGAAGTGGAACCAAAGATACACTCAGTTTGTGTAGTTTTAAACCATGTTGTTAAATAGAAGCTATAGCGGTGCTATACCGCTATAGCATAACAGAATTTGGACAAATTGCTGTTGCTCTGTGATATACTATTTAGTATAAAATGTTGTCAAATAGCTTCTATAGTGGGGCTATAGCACTATTGCATAGTGGAATTTTAACAATATACTATTTTCCGCTATCTGCGATTGACAACATTGATTTTAAATAATTGAAATTGATTGAGTTAATTGTGAAAAGGAAATATTTCGTTGCTACTAACTTAGTTGAAATATGTGGTCCTTCCTAGAACTTTGATACTGTGTCATTGCTAACATAAGGATTGTTATAGCTCTAACTTCTAACATCAATTAGGTTTTTTTGACTTCGTTAAGCTAGCTTGGCGAGGAATGACTTATTTGTTTTTGTGTTATATCTTAAATCTTATATCTATTGATGATTGTAACGATTCAATGTTCAATGTTTTTGGGAGCTATTCTTTTGTACTAATCCTATTTTGGAAGCTTTTTCTAATTAAATAAGTTCATATGCGTCTTAGCATCACTTATTACCCTTTGGACTACTGGTGAAAATCTGAAATGTTGCTGTATGCTTGAACTCGAGTTATTGGTTTATATGAATGTTGAGTTGAGCATTGTTTAGACTGTAAGGTTAAGGTCCCTATGTCATGGTTGTTGATACTTGACAGTATTGTACCAAATTTGGAAATGCTAGGTTTTCTTTTTTGGAAAAAGTAGCCGGAGTGTAACATATTAATCTTAATTTTGCTGCGGGTTACGTGTATCTGTTGGCGCAATTCATAACTCAATATTTTTGGGTGGTTTTCAGGGCTGTTGCTTACATTCCCTTGACTGTCTTGGCAGTTCCAGCTTCAGTTCTTACTGTAAGAACTAAGAACTATTGTTTCTATGGCATTTCTTGCAAAAATTGTTTATTTTTTGTGAAATGATATTCTCAAGTAGTAGCATAAATTGTTTATGTTAACAATGTTGCTTAGGATTGTTACATAATTGTATCATCCTTATGCATTTTTAAATTCAAAAATTGAATTCATCCTGGGTTATCATGTGATAGAAACGGGTATCTGTAGTGATAGAATTAGTAGACACAACTATATATTTATAACAATCTCTATACTGTTATCTCAGAACAGAGAATGAGTCTTGATCAAAAAAAGAACAGAGAATGAGTTATTTTACTATGCAACAAGTTAGGAAATAAAACATAAGCTAAGGAAAGAGATAGTCTATTCTAGTGTTGCAAAGGCAATTCCTATCCAGCAAATTCGAGAGATCTTGGTCACTCCCTCCCATAACCACTCAATACTATCCAATCCTAAATAAATAATTCCCTATTTATTAAAGTACCATTTTATAACATAACTTCCGCCTAGTAACATAATAACTGTCTAATTGGTTCAGACCATTCACTTTGAACCTCTAGGCTGCCTCTCGTAATGTTTACTAATAATTGGTCTAACATCATGTTGTTGCTGAGATGTGGCACCCCTTCCAAGTTGAGAGTGGGGAGTACTGACCTGCTCCCTGCCACCATTCTTACCTGCCCCTAATCCTCATCATAGGGTATTATGAGCTTACAATTTCTCCCTGTCCCTGTTCTCTGGCTTTTCAAAGATTTCTTTGAGCCCCTAAAATTGTCAAAAGAAATAAGAAAAGTATATAACATTGACAACAACGACTGAAACTATGATCGACGATAATGCTTACCGGTACTAAAATCCACCACCAACACTTCTAAACAATCAATTGATCCAAACAAGTATTTGTTCTAATAATGTCTGGTTCTTATCACATGGAACTCAATGTAATTAGGATTTAAATGCTAAATGTGCTTTATCTATTCCAACAAAGCATGCTTCCGTTTAATTAATGAGAACAGTGAGGGAATGGATGAGTAGTTCTACTGCAGCAAATAGTCGCTGGATAACATGAATGAGCACTGCACAGCTACCATCCCTAGTATTAACTACTCCCTCCGTTTCAAATTACATGTCACATTTTTACAATGTGCACTATTTACATAACTTGCTTTGACCCTATTTTTTAACTTATATAAATACAAATGTTAGCATGTAAGATGTTGTTTGATTTGTCTTGATAAATATTTTTAAAATATTAAATTTTTATTATTTTCTACTATAGATAATTAAATATATCAACAGTCAAAGTTGTGTCTTGGCATGTGTGAAGTGGTTGACTGTGACTTATTTTGAAACAGAGGGAGTATAAGTTCTATGAAGTCAATCATTTTCTTCAATGGTTGAACTTTGATATTTGTATTCAGTTTGTAACTCAGGATAAAGGAAGCATGCATCAATGATGCTAGCAAAATAAGTAATCAGAGAGATAATTTCCCTATGCAAGGACTTGAACTTTGTCATTCTTTATAGATTTTGTGATTTTCTTCATGTTATGACTTTTTGGTATCGTTATTTTCAGTTTTCACTCTTCTATTCGTTTCACACTTCTATTTTCCATCTCTATTACAATGCATTTTGAATAAGAAGAAATCTTTTAAAAGCAAAGTAAATTCAAGTCTCTTTACTAGTTTCACTGTACTCTCTTATCAGCTTGGCGGTGGTTATCTTTTTGGGCTTCCAGTTGGCTTTGTTGCCGACTCTATAGGTGCAACTGTTGGTGCAGGAGCTGCATTTCTTCTCGGTAGAACAGTAAGTTTTCAGGCTTAACATTTACGATTTTTGCAAAATAATACAAAGTTTTGTCCCACCACTTGCTGGTGAATAGCTACAAGATAGGTTTTTCTTGATTAAAACAGGGCGGTCTTTATTTCATGATTTTTGCTATCTTCTTTTCATTTCAATTGGGCTTCGTTATGATCCACATCATTCTATATAATGGTGTTGTTATTTGTGTCATGTGAGGTTACTTATTCAAATCGTTGTCAAATTTTACAGATTGGAAGACCGTTTGTTGTTTCTAGGTTGAAGGATTATCCAAAATTCAAATCAGTGGCAATTGCAATACGGAGATCTGGCTTTAAGGTTTGTAGGGTTCTTGTTGATACTTAAGACTGAAAATATGTTTATCATATCATGTTATGTGGGGAGAATGTACATTTATATGGGTAGGAGTCTCCTAGTTAATCCCTAATTAATAAGGAAGGTTAATCAATACAATCAATACGATAAATAGTGAAGTTAAATCTAAATAGTCTCCTAGTATACATCATATGCATCCATCTTGTCACATATGTAAGTTATCCGAGGACTCCGTAGAGATTTAGTAAAGATATCAGCAAGTTGATCTTTGGAATTGACAAATGAGGTTTTGATGACTCCGGTGATAATCTTCTCTCTAAGAAAGTGACAATCAACATCAATATGCTTTGTCCTCTCGTGAAAAACTGGATTGGAGGAGAGGTGTAAAGCTGATTGATTATCACAAACTAGGAGTTGACCATCTATCACTTGCATCTCCTGCCCAATCAGCATCTGAATACCCAACAGTTACGAAAATATTTACTTTAGAAGTTTTCATCAGTTACGAATTTAAAAAAAAATTAAAAATTAAAAATTGAGAATCTGGAAAAAACCTAAAAACTGCATCAAATGAGAAGCTGTCTTTAGTAGATTTTCCAGAAAATCATTTTTGATAACTGCATTTTTTTTAAAAAAAAAAAAAGGGTTTTTCATTATGGTAAACAAACACGAAACAACTTCTGCTTTTCTTTTTTTAAAAAATCTCTAAATTATTGAGTATCAAAATCAATTTTTTTATAATCCGTTACAAACGGGCCCTAAATGGACCATTGATGCCATCTGGCTATTAAACTATCAAAAAACCGTAATCTGCTTTTAAATTAGCAAGATTACTTTCTAATTGAAGGTCATCTAGGTATGTTGGTTATAAATATCTGTAGTGTCCCTTCTTTGGTGGCAGCACCACAGATACAGTGTATAATTTGCTTGGCCATGCATGTCCTCAATCTGGTGTCCTGTAGACAACTGCACAAAATTATACTCCTATATTTTATTTGGTCATAAATATTACTCAAGTCACAGATCTTAATTGTTAATGTTTATTGTTTAGTGGAACTATATATCTATTAGTCATAAGGATCCTTTGTGGGAGTAATTATAACATGCATCTGATTTGAGGCAACTTAATATCTTATCCAGCTATATGGTTTGGGGATTAGAATTTACAGATGTTTAATAAGAGATTGTATTAGAATGTATAGATGTTCAATAAGAGATTATGTCTTTCCTCTAGGTGTTCATAAAACTATTTATCCCTATTACACTGCCAATGGCTTATTTTGTGACTTTTTATTGATGTTTTTGAAGTCTATTATTGTGATATTTCTTTGATCCATTTTGTTTGCGCATGACTTGGTATAATAATATCCCAATTGATTATTTTTTTACCATCTGATATTTTTTCTTTCAAAATTTCCTTATTTGTCCTTACAGATTGTATTACTGCTTCGGCTTGTTCCGCTGCTACCATTTAACATGTTAAATTATCTCTTATCGGTGACTCCTGTTTCACTTGTGGAATACATGCTGGCTTCCTGGTTAGGAATGATGGTATACTCTTCTCCCTTGAGCAATTATATATCCAGGAATTCTCCAAATGATAAACTTCTATTGTGATCTTGAAACTCGTTCTAGCTGTTTACAATAAAAGATTCATAAGCTTAGTTATGATCTTGAAACCTTTGAAGCTATCTTGAAATCTCTTAAAGCTATTAGAGTTATTCCATACATTTTGTACCTAAATAAAAAAGAGCCAGTGTCACATAAAAAACACATTTCATGGATGTGCATGTCATGGCTGTGAAATCTTGATTTTTAAGATTAATTACTCAAATGTCAAAAAAAGAATAGATGCTTCTTCTGCATAACAATAAATTGAATTTCAATCTAAATAGCACGTCATCTAACCAAGAGTTTAAATTCCGAACTCTTAACAGAGTGAATTGTGAAAAAACAGATTACAACGGTCTAATCTCTAATCAATATTTGAATTGTCAAATCATGCAATTCGGACTATACAATACATATACATATTGTGAAATCTTTTGGATTTTTCTTTACGGTGAGAGCCATAAAATATAGATAAATTCCACATACTGCCAATCCGTTATTGTCAATCTGTTATTGATATGACTGTGGCATATATTTTAGGCTTATAGACGGTACATTCAATTAGCTTTTATAAGGAAGTGCATTTGTCGTTGTTATTTTTATATATGATTGTGTGTCGGTTGAATTTCAATTGGGTTTGAAGAAGCGCTTTAACTTCTCTAGGTGAATAGATCTATAAGAACGAGTAGAAATACAGCCATAAAATTATTATTTCTTAGTACTTTGGCTGTCATTATTCTTGTTGCATATTTGGAATTGACTCTAGAAATCAGCTAGTTTGTACTGTAAACTCACGCCATATGTTTTCACAGCTTACTGACATACCAATTACAGCTATATGTTAATACTTGATACTGTTATTATTGCAGCCAATAACACTGGCACTTGTATATGTTGGAACAACCCTTAAAGATCTTTCCGACGTAACACATGGTTGGAATGAGTTCTCGAAGTCTCGTTGGGTATGAGATACTATCGTCAATTACTTATATCAATGTCTTTCAATTTTCTTAACCAGATCAACTAGGTCTTTGTTTATCTTCAGTAGATATGAATCGTGATACACATTTCTTTCTCTTGCTGATGCAGGCATTTATCATTATTGGTCTCATAGTATCAGGTAGTTTACATTGTTTTTCAAATTTGTCATTTTTCATATTTAGCGTTAATTTAGAAGTTCTGTACTCTAATTCTCGGTTATTTTGGGTTATGTGCAGTGGTTCTTATGGTATGTGTTACTAAAGTTGCTAAGTCTGCTTTGGATAAAGCCTTGGCCGAAAACGAAGATATTGATGGGGTTACATCCTCACCCGAGTTACCAATTGTTTCCGAACCACCATCAGATCTCAACCAACCACTCATAATTAAGATAGATTCTACTGAAGACAATCATGAAAAGTAAATTCATTTTTTGTGTAAATTCTTTCTTCCTCTCCTCATAGTTGATGTTTTTTCTTTCATTGATGTTCAAGAGCACCTATTTATTTGTGATTTGTACAGTTCCAACATTAGAAATATAGTTTGTGACAGGAGTTTTTAATCCTACAACCATGATTACATTATTGACTATGTCGAAAAAGTTCATGATATTATGAACGATTCCTGATTCTCTTAATCATTTTGTACTTTCCACGCGGCATAATGACTTGGTGTTTCCGTTCCTTTTTATAAGCATCCCTCTTTCATGCAGCCAGATTCTGGACTTTTAATTTCGTCCGCACTATTCAACATAGTTTTCATTTGAATGAGGTTTTCTCATCAACTCAGATTTTGAAATGTAAGAATTCATCTATTTTGCAATATAGTCTTAGAATATACTAATTCTGGGAGAATTTCAGCTATTATTTTATTGCAAAGTTCTGCTAGTAATGTGCTGAATAAAAATGTAAATAAAATAATGAATAACATTGCTTCTTTAGGGGACCAATTAAATGATCTTTTAACCTTATTTATTTATTTGTTTGGATAACTGATCTTTAAACAAAATTTATGTAAGAATGAACTGTCATACTATAGAAGTATATGATGATACAATAATTGTACTCTTTGAAAGTGACTTGTCAATTTGCCTTCGACCAAGTTGCATACATACATGTGGCACTGTTCATTCACATGATCTTTCCTTATTTATAGTGCTGTCACCAACCATGACATCACAGGAATTAACTAACTAGCTTGCAGAATGAAGTTTTTGTTTACATAGGTGCCTAGGTTTCAACCCTACACCATTTTGGGACTTTTATCCTGGCTAGTTGTTCTACCTGTCATAGAAAAACAGTGTCATAAAAATTCCTCTTCTCTGATGAATCTTGCATATTTTGCATGATCACAGTATTATTTATGTGTGTGTTTAAATAATAGGTTTAAATGACTGTGAGTTGTGACCATATAAGTTTTTCTTCAAAGTAAATTACTCATTTCCAATATTATTTCATTGTGGTCAGCACTTTTACATGAAAATCCCACCGGATGATGATACTTGCATTGGAGTTAGATTTAAAGGATGAAAATTAATTAAATAATTCAATAAATAATGTGCATAATATTTTCATTTGAATTGAAGTGGCTTAACAGCTGTAAAAAAAAAAGTGGCTTGATAACATAAATATATCGGGATTAAGGTGTGATTTATTTATTTATTTATTATTTTTTAAATTTCACACAATGTCAATGTTAAATTTTTTTTTTTTCCACAATCTGTAACACCCCATATAACTTTCTGGAATATTATACAGAACATCACAGCTTAATATTAGATAATTAATTCAGAGTCGAATTACATGGGTAATTTAAATTCTTGCCTTAAATATATTTGAATGTATATGAATAACACATTCATCAACTACAAAATTGAATCAGAAAATTTAGTCTTGAAGTGATGATAAATCCTGCAACCAAAAAACAAAACAAATGATAAATGTAAAACTATATATTAAAAAAAAAATTAAGAAAAGGATAGTTGGTGGTGTGGTGTGAGACAACAGTGCTGCATGTGTAGCAAATGTTGTGCAATTGGACCACTGGCCACTAGCTAATTGTCTAAAATGTGGAGTAGGTTAGAACAAAAAAGTTGGGTTATCGTTAGATTTTTCTTAAAAAAAATATATTATGGTTTAAGACCAACTAATTTAGAGAGATCAATTTCACCGTCTAAATTAAAATCAAAGTAAAATTATATAAGGACTAACTCTCCAAAGTCTTAATCTTACACCCCATGCCAATTCCTGAGGGCCAAGTTGTCGTTAGATGGCTACAAGATTTGTCCTGCCCTGATAGTGAATAAGTTAGTTCACTTTGTTTTGTTAGAATAGTAAATTTCATGTGACACAAGATGCATATCATAACATGTGTGTTTGCATCATTTACAAATCGGAATAAATATGGATGTCTGTACTTTCCTATGTTCTATGTGAAGTAATTCACATGGTTAAAGAAAAAGAAAATCACATCAGCAATATATGATTTCATACATTATACATAGTGGAAGGTTAAACTAAATTTTTTGGTTATGAGTTATGACTCGTGACACTTGTTGTGTCCATTTTAGTTCCCGTTTATTAAAAAATTATTATTTACTTTTTTTTTAGGGAAAAATTATTTATCTACATAATCAAATAATTGTTTTTTAACCAAGTCATCTAGTGATGATCTTAAGTGGTTAATTACTTCCAACAAATTGTTTGATATAATCGAAGTTATTATGACTAAAACAATTGTTTGCAATAATTGATTTTATTTTATTTATCTGCTGACTGAAATTTTTATTAATAAAGCTTCCTTCTTCGAAATACCAGAAGATTAAGACAAAAATATTATGTATATTTTTTTTTTCTGAATACAAATATGTTGTATATTTTACTTGACATTAACATAATCATTGCATTTTAGTAAATACAAATTGACTAATAGAGAATGTTTTTTTCTTAGATGTTAAAAAAGAGTTTGGTGATTAGGTAAACTTATAGACGCTCTAACTAAATGATAAGCAACTTATTTGTTTGTTGTCGAATGAACTAAACTTTACATTCTTGTATTTCTAAAAGGATTTATCGCGCTAAAATGAAAGGAATTAAACTCAAAACAACAAGTTTCAACGTATGTATCAAATGAGAGGACTTTTTAATGTGAGAGGTGAGTGAAGCAAATAACAACCATTGGATTAAATTGTATTATATATATATATATATATATATATATATATATATATATATATATATAGTAGAAACTCTTTAAATTAATACTCGGTAAATTAATAAACTCTCTAAAATAATAAATTTGTCCGGTCCCGACTTGGGCCAGTGCAAAAAATTGAATAATTCGATAAAATAATAAGATAATAATTTTTTGGGAGATCCCTTTATAATTTTCGGTCCCAAGAAAATCATAAATTAATAATTCATAGAAACTGAAAAAAAAAATATTACACTTTGTTGAAATATGATTCAATAGTTGTTTGTTTTCCTTTAAAG